>Ga0209589_1012424_pt1 | contig 11564 bp, 5 predicted proteins | sample CowpeawhiteBW_FD_187525 | JGI IMG/M metagenome (GOLD analysis project Ga0209589, IMG submission 187525) | Root nodule microbial communities of legume samples collected from California USA - Cow pea white BW (SPAdes) (version 2) | ecosystem: Host-associated > Plants > Roots > Nodule | place: USA...
TCTTAAGAATCCTTTCACCTACACCAAACCAAACACCTTAAGCTTCTTTCCTTCATGCTTCCGCATCCAACACCATCCATGGAGCCTCCATTCTTCATGCAAGCATCAATGGAGACAAGAAGAAGCCATCATGTGGTATCATGAGCCTTGGTTTTAGTGAGTTAAGTGCTTCTTCTCCATTTTTTTTTCAATTCCGTGTTGTTCATCACTTCTCCTACTTGTCTTGCTGTTTTTGTTCATTTTATTTTGAGTATTAATGTCTTTTTACTTTGGTTCATCTTCATTTGCTTCATCTTGAACCATCCTTGTGTGCTTTAGGTGTTCTATTTGGTTTCTACCGCTTACTTTTCATTTTAATTGAGTATTTGTTGTTTTTGTTCAGTTCATTCTCTTGATTCTTGAGTTTATTTTGATTTTAAGATCCATATGTTTTGTCTAGAGTCATTGTTCTTATAGGGCCAAGCTGTAGTCCACAAATCCGTTGAGGTATCTAGATATCCGGTCTCTGGTTGCCTTCCTTCACTTCGGTCAAATATAAAGGGCAGCACAGGGGACCTGCAAAAGACACTCCGATGCCTAAGTTAGCACTGGTGATGTCAGGATTTTTAGAGAATATATCAATGCGTAATCGATGCATGGGATAACGTGCTATATATACTATTTTACCTGTGGGTCCTACTTACAATGGGCTTTGGAGGCCCACACACCTATTTACCTTTCTTGGGGTTTACTGGTATGGGGTGAAAATACCAACAAGCCCTTGAGGGTTGTTATGCAATGAGTATAGGTTACGGGTATGGGTGATAAGTTTCTTCTTAGTAAAGGGGGGCTCGGTATTCGGCCATGCGGATCTGAGGGGTTGGTCACTTGGGGCTACTTTGGTTAGCTCAGGCTGCCGCTAACTGGGGGCCGTCAGGTTTTAGGTGTCTTGGTGTGTGGAGATTAGTACTCGGCCTGGGGAGTTTGATAAAGGCCGTGTACCGCTGACATCCTTGTCTCTGGGGCACCCTTATCCTTACTGGTCGTGGGCTCGGCCCTCGGCTTAGGGAGTTTGGTTGGTGGTCATGCACCGCTAACATCTGTGGGCCTTGAAGGTGTTCTTAGTAAGCGGGGCTCGGCTCTCGGCCTGGGGAGTTTGGTTGGCCGCATACCGCTGACAATCTTGGGGAAGTGACCTCGGTTAGGTTGTGTCACGTGCGCCTGAGGTGTGATTGGGACATCAGCCCCCCAGTCTTAAGAGCGTAGTGACGTATAGACTGAGCGGCTATTGCTAGGTGTGTGTTTGTGCCGCTATGTATTCCCTTGTGATTGCAATTTTTAATTGGAGGAGTGGTGTCCTACGGGTATACCAGCCCCCCAGTCTTCAGGAGCATGGCGACGTATAGACTAAGTGGCTTTCCTGGGTGTATTTGTGTGCTCGTGCCGCTATGTATATGACCGCTTTGTGTGGGATGTAGTTGGTTGGTTTGAATGTATGCTAGCATGTTGGGCCGCCCAGTTGCGAATGGACTTGGGCCATCTAGGTTATTACGGAATGATGCGATCGTTCACGCTGGCATGATGTTCGAGGCAGTTACTGTGAGGCGATGTGACGTTTGGATGATGTGACTGTTGGATGTGATTTTCGAGGCAATGTGATGGCTGGGCCTTGGGCCCTTAGGGTTTTTTCTTTTTTACTGAGGGTGAAAAGGTTTCTTGTGGCCTTTAAATGTGGTCTTCGCTGTAATTCTAGGTAGTTGCTGGATTTGTGTTGAAGTGTTGGTGTTTGTTCTCTGAGTGTGTTTTCGGAGTTGCTTGGGTGCGGTCTTCTTTTTCGTGGCCGGTTGCTAAGGTATGTCGACCTCATCTAGTGGTTCAAATTCCGGGGATTCAGGTGCTAGCTTTGGCGGCCTTAGGTTAGTGTTTTGTAGCACGTCTTCCGAGCCCTTGCATGTTGAGATAGAGAGGGAGATCCACGAGGATCCGGCTAGTGAGCACGCCGAGTCGTCATGGCCAAAGAGGGAGGGGTATGAGTGGGTCCATAAGGGGGTGAGGAACTGTTTCTCCAAATATAGGTGGTCGCGTCTCCTTCGATCGTGGCTGGCGAGCGTGTACCTATTTGAGAGGGGTGCTGATATCAATGCTGTGTCCATCGAGCGAGTGAGCGGCATTGATTCGGTCTGTCATGGTCGTGAAGGGTTCGAGGACGACTTCTTTTACGTGTACGCTTGTATGTTTATGAAGCTACACGTGCGCTTGCCCTTTGACGAGTTTACAATGGGGGTTTTGCGGAGGCTCAACGTCGCCCCTACTCAGCTCCATCTGAACAGTTGGGGTAGTTTGCAAGCGTTCAAGCTAATTTGCAAGGCACTTTATCTAGTGCCGACCCCTGAGAGTTTCCTTTACTTTTATACGACTCGGTCGAGGGATCCGATTTCGTGGCTATCGTTGATTAGCCGACCTAAGGTTGGGTTGCTGGATGGGTTTACTCAATCGTTCAAGAAGTTTAAAGATGGGTTTTTTCGGGTCCGGTTGCTCAATGGAGGCCGAGCCTTGTATTATGATGAATGTGGGTCTCCTAGGTTCCCGTTCTACTGGACGGAGATGCCTGCGCGCCTAGATGCGTTATCCAAAGACATGCTTTATGTGGAGAGTAGGCGGGTGGTGGATATTCTTGAGAGACTCCCCACGAAGGTTCTGGGGAAGTGGGTTGTGTGCTGCTACCTGACTGATAACCCAGCTAGGGATTTATGTGGTAAGCTTGTACTTCTATCCGTTTGCAGTTATTGGACTAATCTAAAAATTGTGTTTTGTGTAGGTGTGATGGCGCATCATGCGAGGAAGGTTGGGGGAGAGGTTGACCTGTTTGCCAAGATTCGAGACAAGCTGGAGAACGCGGCTAAGGCGGAGGGGCAATCGCAGGCTCCGAACCTGGTGGGACCGGTTGTTGACACGTACGCGCCTGCCGCTACGAAAAGACCGGCCCCTTCTAAGCTGAAGGGAGTTGGGAAAGATCGAAAGAGATTGCGTGCGTTGGCAAAAACTGGTGGTGTTGGTTCCAGTGGTTCTAGCAACCCTGATCTTGGTGGCTTTGAAAAGAACAAGGTGCAGATGAGGAAGGGTGTGGAGATAAAATTAAGTGACGAGGAGGTGGGTGTGGTGGAGGCGGCTGACCCAGGGTTGGTTATGAGGGCGTTGAGTGAATACCTTGCCCGGTGACTCGTTCTAGGAAGGAGGGTGAACACCATGCTTCAAGAAGAGTTGGCGGCGGGTGATAAGAAAAAACTTGTTGAGGAGGTTGCCGGCTTGAAGGCGCAGGGGGAACGCGATCGGAAGGCATGGGACGCGGAGAAGAAGAAACTAGAGGGTGAAGTGAAGAGGTTGAAGCTCAGTGTTTTGGGGTCTGAGAAGAAATTGGCTGCGAAGCAGGTGGAGCTGGACGAAGCCATCGCGGCGAAGAACGCCGCGGCAGAGGAAGCGGCGAGCGAAATTGATGGGCTGCAACAGGCCATCTATTCTGAACATGTAAACGGATTCCAGAAAGCGCTACGACAGGCGGAATTTTTGTACAGGGAAGTGTCCGTTACCGATTGTCGGTTTAATGTTAATCTGGACGTTTATGATAATCGTATGCTGGATGTGGCTGAGATTGGTCGTCTGAAGGCCGCGTTTGAAGCGGATGTGGTAGGGGAAGAAGGGACGTTGGCCACAACCCCGCCGAATGTGGAGATTGAGGTTCCAGGGGAGGATGGCGGAGATGAAGAGGGGGCGGGGGAAGAGCTGCTAGGGGGGGCTGAATGTGATGAGGGGGCTGCTAATGAGGGTGATTAGGTGGTGTTGCTTGGTGCCCGCCTTTGGACACTTTAGGGCGTGTGTTTTTTGTAATTGGGGCGAGGTCGCCGACTATGTTTTTTGTTTTTAATGTACAAGATGATTTGGGGCGAGGTCGCCGTCTTTGGTTTTGCTAGATTTACTTGTTTGTAATGGCTGTTTGCCATGGTTGTTTGCAAAGTTAATACAAGTTCGCGTTTCTTGTTATCTTTCTTGCAGTGCGTGGAGCTTAATTGTTTCTTGTAACTTTGGTGAGTCGAGCTATTTTGTTGTGAATGTATGTGCCGGTTGCGATGACATTTTAGGTAGTTCGTTATTGATTCGCGTGTTCGTTACTTTAATTGTGTGTTGGCAGCTGGTGTCATGCCTTGGGCTTGGCTGATGGTGAGTGGCTGGGGGATTTGTGATTGCTCGACCAGTGGTACAAGGGTTAGTGGCTGGGAGTTAGTGTTTTGATGTTTCGACCAACGGCACCTAGGTTAGTGGTTGGGAATTAGTGTTTTGATGTTTCGACCAACGACACTTAGGTTAGTGGTTGGGAATTAGCGTTTTGATGTTTCGACCAACGACACTTAGGTTAGTGGTTGGGAATTACGCGTGACGTTTCAACCATTGACACTTAGTTTAAGTGGATGGGAATTTAGCAGTTTTTCCAGTTCGATTAGCCACGCGTGGAGTGGCCAGGAGTTTAATAATCGTGGACATGGTTGTGTAACTACATTGTATCATTAAAATGGGAAAAAGATGGATGCCTCGTTAAAACCTTCCTGGCCAAAACCCTCTTTGGGAAAAATGCCAGGGTAGGAAAGAGTACATCCGGTTACATGAAAGGAAAAGAAAAGATGCGTTCAACTGAAATAAAACTTCAGGTGGGAGACGTTCCATGTGTTGGGTATGGGTTCACCAGATAGGCGCTCGAGTCGATAGGCGCCTTTACCCACTTCCTGTAGGACTCGGTATGGTCCTTCCCAGTTAGCGGAGAGCTTTCCGTCGTGTTTGCGTGCCTTGCTTGCCATTCTCCATACCAGGTCACCTCTGTGGAATGATCTCGGTGCTAGCTTAGAGTTATATTTCCTTGCCGCTCTGAGCTTGGTGGCCATGTCCCGGATGCTGGCCTTCTCTCTTTTCTCTTGGAGCAAGTCTAGGTGGGTGTGCATGTGTGCTTCATTGACCTCCGGGTTGTGGTGCTCTTGCCTTACTAACGGCTCGCCTATCTCGACGGGTATCAAAGAGTCTGTGCCATAGACCAGGCTGTAGGGTGTTTCGCGGGTTGACGATTGTGGTGTGCATCGATATGCCCAGAGTATATCGAGCAGTTCTTCCGGCCATCTTCCCTTAGCGTTGTCAAGGCGCTTTTTTAATTGGCCCAGAATGACTTTGTTGGCTGCTTCAGCTTGGCCGTTTGTTTGTGGGTGTTCCATGGAGCTGGTTATGTGCTTGATTTTAAGGTTGCGGTAGAATTCTGCTAATCCTCGATCGATGAGCTACCGACCGTTGTCTGTTATTATTGTGTGGGGAATACCGTATCTACAGATTATATTTTTCCATACGAACTTTTGTATTTGATTTGCTGTTATTGTTGCCAATGGTTCGGCCTCGATCCATTTGGAGAAATAGTCTACGCCCACTAGGAGGAATTTGACTTGCCCTTTCCCGGGTGTGAACGGCCCGATTATGTCGATTCCCCATTTGGAGAATGGCCATGGGGAATAGATGTGGTGCAGCTCTTCATGATGGAGGTGTGACACCGGGCCGTGCTTTTGACATGGCATGCATTTCTGTGTGTACGCGGTACAATCTTCAGTCATCGTTGGCCAGAAGTATCCCGCGCGTAGTATACGAGCTGCCATAGTTTTTGGGCTGGAGTGGTATCCGCACGTGCCTTCATGTATTTCTCGCATGACGTAATCGGCCTTTTCAGCGGTGATACATTTCAAAAGCGGGGTGCTGAAGCCTCTTCAAAAGAGTTCCCCTCCAACCAGCGTGTAACGTGCCGCTTTTCTTGTCCAACCCTTTTCCTCCTCTTCAGGTATAGTCCCGCTCTGTAAGTATTGGATGAAGGGGTCCATCCAGGTGTCGCGTGTTGTGATTTGTATGCATTGGGGCTCACATTCGGTGGATGGTGCCTCCAAGGTTTGTTGCAAGAGTGACTTGTATTTGCCTTTTTTCTTTGTGCTGGCGAGTTTGGATAGGAGGTCCGCCCTGGCGTTATCTGCCCTTGGTACGTGTTCGATCTTGAAGTCCTCGAAGTAGCTGATCATATCGGTGACTATGTGGTAGTATTGCGCCATCAGGGGGTCCTTTACTTGGTACTCGCCTGTTAGGTGGCCTACGGTTAGACGGGAGTCAGTTTTGCATATGAGTCGCTTTGCTCCAACTTCTTTGGACAGGTGAAGGCCAGCGATGATCGCCTCGTACTCTGCTTGGTTGTTGGATGTTTTGAACTTGAACTGTAAGGATTGTTCAATGAGGATGTTGCCTGGTCCTTCCAGTACGACGCCTGCACCTGCTCCTTGCGGGTTGGACGAACCATCCACGTTCATGGTCCACCATGTGCTCTGGATGGCTGTATAACTTTGCAAGTCATTGGCAAAGTCTCCCAGGCATTGGGCCTTGATCGCGCCGCGCGGTTCATACTGGATGCTGAATTCTGATAGTTCGATCGACCATGCCGACAAACGACCGACCAAATCGGGCTTTTGTAAGATCTTCTGCATTGGGCAGTCGGTTCTTACGATTATCGGATGACTTTGAAAGTATGGTCTAAGTCTTCTTGCTGTTGTGACAAGTGATAGGGCGACTCTTTCTACAATTTGATAGCGCGTCTCTGGGTCTTGCAGCACGCGGTTGACGAAGTAAATGGGCTGTTGTTGGTTATCGATTTCTTGGACAATCGCTGCGCTGACGACGCTGTCGGATGCTGAAATATAAACTACCAGGGGTACGTCAGGGATGGGTTTGCTTAAGATTGGTGGGGTGGTTAGTAGTTGCTTTAACTGGTCAAAGTTTTGCTGGCAGGTGTCGTCCCATACGAACTTTGTTGACTTTCTGAGTAACTTGATCATTGGTCCGGTTTTCTCCGCGAGCTTAGGAAGGAAGCGGGATATTGCCGTTAGCCTGCCTACCAGGCGTTGAACTTCTTTAATAGTGACCGGGCTTCTCATATTGATGATTGCTTGACATTTTTCCGAGTTGGCTTCGATTCCCCTCTGTGTGAGCATAAAACCTAGGAATTTGCCACCGTTGACGCCAAAGGTGCATTTTTCTGGGTTTAGCCTTAAGTTGTATGCTCAGATTGCCTCGAAGACGTCTGCCAAGTCAGACGAATGTTGCACTGGGTCGGGGGATTTTACCACTATGTCGTCCACATATACCTCGACGCTTTTTCCCAGGAGGGGTTCGAAAACCCTGTCCATTAAACGTTGATACGTCGCTCCTGCGTTCTTTAAGCCAAAGGGCATGACTTTGTAAAAGAGGTTGGCTTCCTCGGTGATGAAAGCAGTCTTTAATTTGTCCTCCTCGGCCATTGGTATCTGGTTATACCCGGAATATGCGTCTAAGAAACTCAGCAATGCATGCCCTGCTGCTCCATCCACGAGTCGATCTATGCTAGGGAGGGGGTAACCGTCTCTGGGGCAAGCCTTGTTGAGGTTAGTGTAGTCGACGCACATTCGCCACTTCCCGTTAGGTTTCTTGACCAGAACGACATTGGCTAACCACGTTGTGTAGCGGGCTTCGCCCACAAACCCGGCCAGTCTTAGCTTCTCTACTTCTGCCTTGGCGGCCTGCCTCCGCTCTTCTCCCAGTCTGCGTTTTTTCTGGGAGACAGGTTTGGCTTCTTTGAAAATGGATAACTTGTGGGAAGCTATCCTGGGATGGACCGCGGGGAGGTCCACAACTGTCCATGCGAATAGATCAGCATTGTCGAGGAGTACCTTTTCTATTTGCTGCGCGTGTTCACCTTGGTGTGACGTGCCAACTTGGAGGAAGCGGTCTGGGCGAGTCAGGGGAAACTGCCTTGTTTCTCCTATTGGCTCCACACGAGAATCAGAATTGATTCTGGGTCGAGCTCGTCTCCAACCAGGAGAGCTCCTTCGGGAGTGGTTTCTATGTTGTGAGCCGTGAGGGGGGGCTGGGGCAACTTTAGGCTGGCCATGTAGCGTTCCCTGGCTGCCTTTTGGTCGCCATGCACTGTGAGGATATCTCCTGATGGCAAGGGAAATTTCATAGCCAAGTGTGGGTGGATACTATTGCTCCTATTGCGTTCAGGGAGGGGCGCCCTAGTAGCACATTGTATGAGGTGTGGGCGTCGACGACCAGGTAGCGGATCAGTATGGTTCTAACTCCCTTTTCCTCGTCAAAGGTTGTATGCAAGTCAACGTAACCTTTGGTCGGAACTCTTTCGTCGGCGAATCCGTATATGGGGTCATCGTATGGTGTCAAAGCTTCCAGGGGTATCTACAACTTTCGGAAGGTCTTCCAATACAGTATGTCTACCGAACTCCCTTGGTCGACTAGTACCTTCTTTACCGCGAAATTTTGGAGTTCGACAGTTATGACCATCGGGTCATCTTGGTTTGGATCAGTTCCTGTGAAGTCCAGGTCCGTGAATGTGATGGGGGGCATTCTCCTTTGTGGTCTGTTGGCTATGGCATGCACAGATTGGATGGCTCTCAAGTGTCTCTTTCTTGAAGAAGATGAGCATCCTCCACCAGCGAAACCGCCGGATATGGTGTTGATCGTTCCTCTTAGGGGGGGTCTGTCGTCGGGCCGTCTTTCCTGTTGGTTCACCGCCCTATGTTCGCCATTCTGGTTTCTCCTTGGTTCTCTCTGCGGCTCTCTACGCTCAGGTCTTCTTTCGTCCCTTCGCTCAAAGCTCCTACAGTCAGATTTGTCGTGACGGGGTCGGGATCCTCCTTCCTCACCTCGTATGTAATGCCTTAGGTGACCAGCGCGTATCAGCTCCTCTATTTTATCTCACAACGTTTCACACTCTTCAGTTGTGTGCCCGTTGTTGCGGTGATACCGGCAGAACCTGCTCATGTTTGCGTTGGGTGGATTTTGAAATTTTCGGGGTGGTGGGATTAATGCCCCCAGCAAGACCTCATCCAGGATACGGGAGTTGGTGGTGTTTAGAGGTGCGTAACTGGTGAACTTGGACTACTTCCGCTCTCTTGGGCGATTTGGCTCACGCGATACTAGCTCTCTCGCGGGCCTCTTAGCTTCCGTTTGGGTTGGGGCCGACTAGATGTTGTCCTGATACCGTCGCATGTCTTCGACCCTGATGAACATGGCCGCCCTCTTCCTGAGCTCTTGCATCCCTAGAGGCGGGCGCATGGCTAGCTCATCGGCGAATGGTCCTGGTCTAAGGGAAGTCATCATGTAGGTTAAGATTAGGTTGGGGGTTAGGTCCTTGATCTTCATGGCGATGGCCCCGAATCTATCTATGAAGACCCGGAGCGGCTCTCCCTCCTCCTGTCGGAGATTGAGGAGGGCGATTGTTGTGAGGTCGTGGCGCCGACTGGTGTCAAACTGGGTGGTGAAGGCTGTCGTTAACGTGGTGAAAGAATCAATGGTGTAGGGTGGCAAGCTCATGAACCATTCCAATGCAGATCCTCTGAGCGCCACCGAAAATGACTTGCACAGGACGGCATCGTTTGGGGAGTATAAGCTAATTTGGTTCGTGTAAATGGATACGAACTCATCCGGGTCGGTCGAGCCATCGTAAGTGACGGTAGGTGCCTTCCATTTATGGGGTAAGGGGGTTTCAGTGATGCCATCCACGAAGGGATGACGGCGGTTTCCTCTGGAGGCCAGGGAGCTGTAGTTTCCACCCATAGTGTTGCCAGTGGGTCTATATTCGCTCTCGTCTTCGGTAGGAGGGACCTCCACCCGAGAGTGCGTGGGGTGGGGCTCCGCTGTTACCTTGTCTCCCTCGATCCTCCTTCGAAGGCGGGAGTTCTCTTCTCGTAGAGCCTGCATTTCATCTGCGTTTCTCTTCTTATACTCTGTGAATTCTTGCTGCATGCGGGCCTGGGCCTCCAGAATGCGTGATATTTCTGACGCGGAGCCGCGGTCCCCAGCTTCTGCATTTGGTGCTACGATAGGAACTTCAGCTACTCTGCTTCTTGTGGATACCATTACCTCGGGAGTTACCGCCAAGATCTGCGAAATACTTGTCGGCCCCACGGTGGGTGCCAATTGTTCTTATAGGGCCAAGCTGTAGTCCACAAATCCGTTGAGGTATCTAGATATCCGGTCTCTGGTTGCCTTCCTTCACTTCGGTCAAATATAAAGGGCAGCGTAGGGGACCTGCAAAAGACACTCCGATGCCTAAGTTAGCACTGGTGATGTCAGGATTTTCAGAGAATATATCAATGCGTAATCGATGCATGGGATAACGTGCTATATATACTATTTTACTTGTGGGTCCTACTTACAATGGGCTTTGGAGGCCCACACACCTATTTACCTTTCTTGGGGTTTACTGGTATGGGGTGAAAATACCAACAAGCCCTTGAGGGTTGTTATGCAATGAGTATAGGTTACGGGTATGGGTGATAAGTTTCTTCTTAGTAAAGGGGGGCTCGATATTCGGCCATGCGGATCTGAGGGGTTGGTCACTTGGGGCTACTTTGGTTAGCTCAGGCTGCCGCTGACTGGGGGCCGTCAGGTTTTAGGTGTCTTGGTGTGTGGAGATTAGTACTCGGCCTGGGGAGTTTGATAAAGGCCGTGTACCGCTGACATCCTTGTCTCTGGGGCGCCCTTATCCTTACTGGTCGTAGGCTCGGCCCTCGGCTTAGGGAGTTTGGTTGGTGGTCATGCACCGCTAACATCTGTGGGCCTTGAAGGTGTTCTTAGTAAGCGGGGCTCAGCTCTCGGCCTGGGGAGTTTGGTTGGCCGCATACCGCTGACGATCTTGGGGAAGTGACCTCGGTTAGGTTGTGTCACGTGCGCCTGAGGTGTGATTGGGACAGTCATGTTTAGTCCATATATGTCATTAATTCCTTGTTTAGCTTTTAATTTTCTTTGAATTTGTTGGTGATGTGCTGTTGAATTTTTTTTCAGATTTGAGTGCAGTTTTTAATCCTTAAAAATTAACACTCTCTTCTCTCTTTGAGCCTTAGAAATGAACCTTCACATCTAGATAACCTTAGTTATCTTAATGTCCAGTAGGAATTTTCCTTGTGCTTGCTTAAAATCACCATAAACCACACTAAATTTCCTTTCAATTATCTGTGCTTTGGTGCTTTTTCATTTCTGTTTTTGAGTTCAGATTGCTATTTAGATCTTAGCAATGTCTTAGAGTCAATTTCCGTTGTGTTTCATTGTGTTTCATGATCTTCTTTTGATTCCTTTAAGTTTCCTTCTCCTTTGTGCTTTTTGTTTCCATTAAAAGAATACAAGCAAGTGCCAAAAAGAATCAAAAGAAAAGATCACAAGAAAGTGGCAAAAGAAGTACACTAGAATTACTACCATCACTTGAGTTTGAGAGCATTATTTTGTTGCATTTTACTATTGTTCCAGTTTCTGTCTGACTGCACACTGTTTGTATTTGATTTATCATAAACAATTGGTCAGTGCAAATCCAAATCTAATTTTTGCCACTTTTAGCTACGACATAGACAAAAAAGTGAAAAAAAGAATCATTGAAAAATGTTGAGAAATGAAAAAATGAAAAATATCTGAAGCAGAGGCCTGAATTCACGTTTTTGGACTGGCAGTGAGTGAAAAATCAAATTCAGTGCAGTTTT
>Ga0209589_1012426_pt1 | contig 11562 bp, 5 predicted proteins | sample CowpeawhiteBW_FD_187525 | JGI IMG/M metagenome (GOLD analysis project Ga0209589, IMG submission 187525) | Root nodule microbial communities of legume samples collected from California USA - Cow pea white BW (SPAdes) (version 2) | ecosystem: Host-associated > Plants > Roots > Nodule | place: USA...
TTTTACTATGATTGTTATCTCAGGGGTTACTTAAAAATTTATTTAAATATTTGAATACTAAAAAAAATAAATAAATAATTTTTTTAGGTGGGTTGGTGAGCCAACCCACTTAACCCACCAACCCGTGATGGGTTGAGCCGGGTTACAAAATTCCTGGCTCACCAGAAAGTGAGCCGGGTTGGGTTCACTCATTTTCAACCCGGCTCGTGATGAGCCAACCCGTGTGAGCTGGATTGGCTCACTTTGACATGTCTACACAAAAGTGTTTTTTTCACAATAGAAATTATATAACTGAGATGACCTTTTTTTCATCTCCTGCTGGAACTTTGAGATTTAAACCCATGATAACCACTAACATCATCTTAGTATTGTAACTTCCCTCTTTACACATCACGCACATCTTACTCTTGAAGTTCACAGTATTTGTTGTATGCAATAGCCAAAGAGACCAGCACAAAGCCAGAGTGAAGGCAAAAGAGAAAAAGAGAGAAAGGAAAAACTTTATTGAATGTAGAAAGTATATTGTATATATGTGGTGAAAGAGGAAGCTATACATGTACATATATATACTGATAACAATTGATAACAGAAAGCTAACTAACAAAAACAGAAAAGAGGTTTCATTGAGTCCCACATCAAACACTTGGAAAACGTTAACCGAAGGTTGTGAGCTGAGCGTTTCAATCAGAACCAAGCAGAAGATAGGGATACATTATCAGCGCCTTTCAAGCTAGGAATATATGTTTCTCATTCCCAACTTGGAATGATGTATATGAAAGGTCAATGGGGGGAGAGGTTTAGTAAAAATGTCTACAGCTTGGGAGGAGGAGGAAATAGGGAGGAGTTTAATCAATCTTCTTGCGGATGAGGTGACAATCAAATTCGATATGCTTTGTTCGTTCATGATATACTTGGTTGGAAGCAATTTGAATAGCGGATTGGTTGTCGCAATAAAGGATGGCGGGAAGCATGAAAAAAAGCTTAAAGTAGGTGTAATAGAGGAATTCACGCCACTTGGAGGAGATTCCAAGATAAGTGAGGAAGATCCGCCATTTTGAATCGGAGATTCAAAGATAAAGATCGGTGATTCTGAGGAGAACCTTGAGACTTGAGAGAAAACTCGTTGTTTCATAAAACTCAAATTTGCCTACAAATGTGTCTCACAAGGGCTTATATGCTATGGGCCGAAACACCAAAAGGCCCAACACAACAAAAGGTCTGATAAAGCCCAAAAAAAAACATTACAAAAATTATAAAAGAGTTCCTATTCTACGATCTGAAGCTAATCTGAAATCTCTTTGAAGGTCTTGGGCATGATTCCATCAACCAAACACACAAACATAAGTGCTGAATTTTAGTTCCTCCAGGTTGGAGAAAATTCGACCTCGAATTTTAGTTCTTTATTGCCTACAACCAAACACACAAACATAAGTGCTGAAAGCACACAAAACCAGAATAATCTAAAGACAGAAATAAAATGCTATAAAGAAAAAAAATGAGATTGGAATCATGGAAAAAGTCAATCTCTTATTATCAAGGTGCTTGGAGATTGTCCTCCAGGATCAAAGATAAACATGCAGAACACATCAAAGAGTTTCAACACAATTATACTATTCACAGTGAAACACAAGTGAAAACAACCCATAGTAATCATAATATAAAAAAAGTGTCCTTGAAATCCCTTAGGATTTTCAGGATAGGACAAACACACAAGCAGATGATTAAAGGCAGGTTCATGTGTTGCCCATGTTGTTGTTTCCATTTCTATCGTCCTTTCCTCACCCCGTTGCTTATGCCATTTCTCATTAATGTATAAGTCTTTCCTAGGCATTAAGACAAAAAGAGAGGGTTTAGTAAGTGTTCCCAATGAAAACGAAAAATCATGATGTGAATGGGAACAACAATTTAACGCATTATCATCCCCCTTTAAGGATTTCATCTCAACCATGCATGTCAAGGGTGTGAGGAGAGACTCATTCTCGTGTTTCTCTCTTTGTTCTTCTTCTTCCTTTGCTCTTTGTTCTTTCTCTTCTTGCTCTTTTAGCTCTTTTTCTTTTCTTTCTCTAAGCTCTTTCATCTTTTGTTCTCTTTCTCTCATCTCTAGCTCTTTTCTTTCTCTTTGCTTTTTCTTCTCTTGCTCTCTTAGCTCTTGCTCCTTTCTCTCTTTTAGCTCTCTCTTTTGTTTTGCTTTTTCCCACATTTCCTTTAGTGTTCTTTCCGCCTTTTCATGCTCCCTTTTTGCTTGTTGCTCTTGCCTAACTTTGAGCTTTCGCCTAACACTCTTTTTTACCTCTTTCAAGTATACAATGTAATCCTGGAGTTCCTGAATATTCATGTACTTTGCATTCCAATTAGGACATTGATAATTTTTGTGTCCATAACCTTCACACGTGGTGCATCTAATAGCACTTGTTTTGTCTTTTGGCAATGATTGTCTATCTTCATGGTGCTTCCTTCTAAGATTCCCAAGTTTGCTATTCAACCTAATAATTCTAGACACAATGAAGTTGATATTTTCTATCAAGGTTGAATGTGTATGGAACATTCTGGAGTGCTTAGAATTCCTAATTCCTACAGTGAAAGAGAGGAAACAAGAACTAACACAAAACACAGTAAGTGGTTAACAAAAGTAATGGGGATAAAATTATTAAATGGGCCTCACTAGTCCTTACGTGTTTACAGTCAATTCCACTTGTGTTTCACTCTCAAAGTGTTCACTTGCGCTCAAGTTCCTGTTCAGTTCTTCAAAGAACCTCCAATCAACCCATCAAGAATTCAACATCAAAGTGAAAGATGTAATGAATCTAAGCTCAACTCAGGAGGCCAAGGAAAGGAAAACTCTAAGACAAAACCAAGGAAATTTAAAGACAAACTAAAAAACACCAAAAGCAAGAAAGGGTTAAACAAAGAGACTGAATATGTGACAAACTAAGACCCTGACAACGAGAAAAGCACTTTAAAAGACAAGAGTAATCTAAACAAAGTATTTAGAATTACCACTGGAAGTGTGAAACAAAATACTCAAGTTAAATTGTGATGGATAATTCAAACTCCTACAAGCAATACTTTCAACAACTTAGCCCGATGTACATTGTCCCACAACACAAGAATCCAAGGAAAATCAAACTCAAAAGGAAAAGTGATAGACAATAGACTCAAGCAAAGCTAGAAGTTCAAGAAAAGAGACTTATACTCACAAGAATATTGACCCAGAAATAAGCACAATAGGCACCATGTATATCCATCATAACAACAACAACTTTAGAATCCCATCGATGGAGCAGTGATAGCAAAGTGCATAATGAACGCCAAACTGATGAACCTCGTGTTGCACTAAAAAAACACACTAAAGACAAGGCCAATTTCAATTCTGCACTAACTGTAACCCTGCACCGAATGCTATTGTTGTGATAATTTCACTTGGCTGCACCGCTTGAGATTTGGCTGCACCTTGCGTGATGGTTCCAGCCACTTCTAACTCCAGTTTCACGCTACTCTATTGCCAATACAAACTGAAAAGGCTACCACCCACTAAACCTAAAGAGAACGACACTGATCGCTACCAACTTACTAAAGGACGGTGGTTGTTGTCCAAGTTGGTTTAAACAAATTGTGTTTCTGCTGCACCAGACATTGAAGGCTGAAATAGAATGTTGCAGCTTCTAACTATCACCAAACACTCAACTATCACCATGAAATGCAACACGTAAAAACAGATTTAGTTGCTCCAAAAATGGGCCAGTTGCTGCCAAAATGCTTAAATCAAATATGGCTGGGTTTGTTGTTTCAACAATTGGACCAAAACAAATCTGGAATGATGGTTGCACATTCACTTTGCACCGTTTTACTGCACCAAAGGGACAAACTAATTGTTGCCACAAAATTGCCACCAAGAATACTAGAGAGACCTTGTGGTGAGGACACGTACTTGGCTATTGCCACTGCACCAAATCAAATTCCACTTCCCAATTTGCACACTACTTGGATCCAATCTGCACCGCATCAACAATAGTCGAATCAAATTTAACGTGAATGTGGCAGGGCACCCTTCCAAATTATAAAATCATAGCACCACTTGGCATCTCTACTCTGCCACAAAGTATTTGATGGATCAAGGAATAACACCTCCAGCTTAATAAAGAAGCACACCACAAGTTTGGTTAGATTGGCCAGCCTTTTTTTTTTACTGCACTAGTTCACCTTTCCAAACTCCACCCTTCAAGAACAACACCTCAAGCTCCTTCTAGCGTTGCACCAGTGGATTGGATGATGAGGCAAACTTTTCTGCATTACGATTTCTAATTCCACCGCTTGAAGCAACACCTAGTGCACAACTTTGCAAGCTGAACACGCACTTTCGAGACAAGCGGTCTTGCTTAACACCTCTTGCAATCTGCTGCACCGACTGGACCAAAAGCATATATGGGTGGCACCGAATAAAGTCCAAGCTATTTATTTGGCACTTGCTTTTAGCATCCAACCTTGGAAATTCAAACAACTCATGTGGCAGATTCGAACAGGCATCTACTACACCAAAAACTTGCCAAATTGCATCGTTTCAACAACACTAATATTGCACATCGCAAGTTTCTTGCATTTAGTCCAACTGCTACACAATTTTTACTGCACTAACTTGCAATTGATGTTGTCAAACATGTCTCTACTGCACAAAATAACTAAGGCAGGCCTGAACCAATTCAACTGGCACACCAAACTAACTTACATCGCTTCACCAACTCCAATTCTATGCTATGCTTCAAGTTGGCTATTATAGCCTACCAATCCAGCTAGCTTCAAAATAACTCTGCACCAAATAGGCTGTCAAATGGTAAGAATTTAACAAAGGGTCCAGGCTTCATGTGGCAGCAATTCACCAACTCAACATGTCTCCCCAACTTCACGCTACTCTACTGCCTCAACAAACTAGCTACTACGACTGCACCAAATCAAACATCACACCACTTAGCTGCAGTCACTCAAACTCCAAGCTGCCAGAACCCCAAATATTCTGCAACAATGAAAGCAGCATCCATTTCCCAATCTGCACCGCTTGGAACACTCTAAATTGTGCACTGAAAGAAGTCCAAGCTACTTCACCAAAACTACCACTGAATAGATCAGACTGCTTTTTGCTTTATTGAATTGCCACCGCTTGCAACACGAGACTTGCAATGGTTGGCATTGTTGTGGTCAAAATTTTCCTCTGTTGGAGAATTGGGAGTGGGTTAAGCAAGCTGCTGTCAAAATGCTGAAATCAAATATGGCTGCCATCAATTCAAAAAATTTACTACATTGAATGGTTGCAGTAGTGTGGCATTTCCACCAAAAATTAGGTGCTTCTACGACGTGTCAGTCTAGCTCCAACACGTTCCACTTGAAAACTCAACTACTTCCACCATGCCCAGGATTCAAAGTTGGCTTGCTATATTGAACCCGCAAAGCACTAGCCAATTTGAGTGTGCTGCCACCGATGAAAGAAAGCTGATGAACAAACATTGTTGCATCGCTTGAAGCAAATCCTATTGCAGCTTTGCCATTTAAACAAACTAACCTTTAAGAAAAGTCAGTTGCTTAACACATTTCACTACAAACAGCCACCTCAATCAACAGATTTGATACAAGAAGCTTAGCACATCTTCTCCACTTGGCCAACCTCTTGAGCTAACACCTCGACCTTGGCCAATCTCCGCAACACTTGTCACAACCCACCTCAAATTCATAATTTATCTTCACTGAATCAATTTCACAAACACTTGGTATGCATCGAATTCTACTGACTAATTTGTCTCCAATCGCCATAGATTCAGACAAAACACCTTAAGCCTGAAGTGGCTTCTAATTCTGCACAAAACAAACACCCACTAGCATGAAGTAGTCAATTATATTCGCACCTCAATCAGCCTCCTCAAACTACACTTTCACAGTTATAATTTTCCATTGGGGAAATTTCTCAATCAAGTGGTATGCAACTACTCCAAAGGTAATTTTATAGCAGCACCGAAAAATGATTAGCATCCAAATGAATCTAGACAGCAACAACCATGTACGCTAATAGAAACAATGCAACCCACCACCAATTGAACAACTCAAATGCAGCCTCAAGTGCTAAAAGCCGTCAACACAATCACCGTGAGTAGAAGAAAAGACCAAGCAAGTTGGACGAAAACATCGAAGGTAACATACGTGCTTCAGTGAATGAGAAAGAGCGCATACGTTGAATGCAACATAACACCAGACCCCAACCCGCGAAACAAATAGGAGAACGAAAAATCTGAGACCAATCTCAAAAGAACAATTAACTGAGCTCTAATTACCAAATGATGAAGGATTGCCTCGGATTTGGGGTGAAATTCGTCTAGAACGAAAATGGATATGAACCCTAGAATGAATGGGAAAAAAATGGAGGACGTCGATTTGGGGGTTTTCGAAACGGGAGGAATTCACGCCACTTGGAGGAGATTCCAAGAAAAGTGAGGAAGATTCGCCACTTTGAATCGGAGATTCAAAGATAAGGATCGGTGGTTCTGAGGAGAACCTTAAGACTTGAGAGAAAACTCGTTGTTTCATAAAACTCAAATCTGCCTACAAATGTGTCTCACAATGGCTTATATACTATGGGCCGAAACAACAAAAGGTCTGAAAAAGCCCAAACAAAAACATTACAGAAATTATAAAAGAGTTCATATTCTACGATCTGAAGCTAATCTGAGATCTCTTTGAAGGTCTTGGGCATGATTCCATCAAAAGTTCCCTATGACGATCCTAAACCACGCTTCCATCAGCTATATACAAAAGTCAGAGAGACCAGCACAAAGTCAGAGGGAAGGCAAAAGAGAAAAAGAGAGAAAGGAAAAACTTTATTGAAGATAGAAAGTATATTATATATATATATATATATATATATATATATATATATATATATTGATAACAACTCTAACAAAAAGTTAACTACCAAAAATAGAAAAGAGGTTTTATTAAGTCCCGCATCAAACACTTGGGAAACGTTAACCGAAGGTTGCGAGCACTTCAATCATAACCAAACCAAGCGGAAGATTGAGATACATTATCACTTACAAAAACTTAATTTCCTTCTTTAAATCATACTGAATCTAAAATGTGGTAACTTCATAAATTCGAACAAACTAAAAAAATCACAACAATTAGTGTTGGAAATTCGACAACAACCATTACCAACTACCCATGATCAAACAACAAAATGAGCATGGACCCGTTTTGATGGGTGTAGCCATGGGAATTGAAAAAGACGCATTAAAGTCTCATGTTGGAGACATATGGTTGGAAAAGGTAGCATCAATGGTTCATCAATATGGCCCGTGAAGTTGATTTATCCAACGAATAAACTTCCTTTGCTCCTCAAATCTAATGCATACCCCTAATATTTAGCTTTTAGAATTAACCAAATGAAATAAAAAAATGGAATTGTATTCTAAGATATCAAATATTCTTCCTACTTCTAATTAAATTATATTACTAAAACTACTTTTTAATAAATAAAATTTAATTAAAATATTTTTATACTGCCATTCAATCCTAATTTGTCTATCATAAATATATTAACTTTTTACTATATGTACACAACTTTTTTATATTGTGAGTTTACATAAATTAAACTCTAAAATATATTAGATGATTTCTGGTTGGCAATATACAAATATAAAATGTTATAAATAAATTAAGAATTTATATAGAATACTTTGACGGAAAGCATGTTTTTACACTAATAAATTAAAAATGTATCAGATAGACAATTTTTGTAATAATTGCTTTAAAGAGTATGTCTCTATTAATTTCTGATTTTTAGAAAACTATGAAGAGTATTTCGAATACATTGTTTAGGCTTAATTTTAATTTATATTTGAACGATGAGAAAACTTTATAGTATTACATTTAGAGAGTAGTTGATATTTGTGAATATCTATTTAAATTTTATATCATGGATATTATGAGTACTTTTAACTTATTGAAATAGTTTTCTTTTAACTTATTCAATTTATGCTAATACATTTTACAGTCAAATTTTCGAGTTATATAATAATCACCTCTTTATATATAAGAAGAATATTTAACATCTATTATTTTTCTTGATCTCTTTTTCCATTAGTAATATCATTATACATACTTGCATTTTTTTCTTTTTTCTTTTTTCCCTTTTTAGATATGTATTTGTTTTTAATAAACAACAAAAGTAAAAGTGTAATTAAAAGAAACCTAATAACAATCCAACAAAAAACATAATAATTTATTTTTCCTGTAAAATTTCATTCCGGAGAGATTTCTTCGTTACAAAAGAAGATGTGTTCAATAGAGTTAAATGAATACACAATCTAGATTCAACTCATATAGATACGGATGAAATTATTTTTTAATTAAACTCGGTTTTATTTCAATCAATGAAACCTAATAATAATACATAAAATGTTTTTAGTATGCATATTATTAAGATGAAATCTCTGTTCTAATTAAAACCAGCATTAACAATGTTTACTTTTGGTATCAAATTCATGTTTTATTTTCGATATTTAGCAAACATTTTTCAGAAAAAAATTATCATAAATAAATAGTCATGTTTTAAGATTTATTCTTATTTTGAAATTTTAAAAGCATACAAAATTTATTGAAACCTGTTGACTTATAAAAAAGTATTTTAAATTTTGCATCTATAACATTTTTCATTCAACTGCATAAAATGTTTACAATTTATTAAAAGTAAATTCTAGCAATGTTTTCTACTTATAAAAAAATTCCTGCGAAGCAAATTTATTTAATAAAATAATATTATTTTGAGAGAAAAAAAAAACAGTTTTGTGAGGGTATTTTGTGTTTTTTCAATTTCAAGAAATGTCGTGACATAGAAGCGTAGAAAATACTGCAATAAATGATGAGTGTACGTATTTGGCGTCGAGCTGGAGTGGGAGCATGAAAGTTGCAGCCACAGCAACACCGTTCTTCATAGTGGGCCCCACCATTTCCCAAATTCCGAAATCTTTTTCTTTTATTTATTTCCATTTATGTCCCACATGTTTCTGATTGAGTAGATGGACCACCCACCACAAAGCCACACACTTTCACCCACTACCTTATGTTTTTGTTTTGCACAAGTGTTGTTTTTGTGTTGTACTAATAAATCATCAACCCTAAGGAAATAGCACAATTTGATGAGACATTCTACACGGATGATTCCCTTAATCCTATTATGTAAACATTACAATCAATAAATCATATTGCGATCCCTTCTTTATGTGGAAAAACTAAGTAAAACAATTACAATCTAATGCTTACACTCAAATATGCATTGTGTGTATTTGAGGTATATCTTCTACTCAAAAAGGATAATATTTTGCAGTTTGTAATTTTTCACATGGGATGTTGCACAATTTAAGTTATAGAATAAACATGTGCAAATAATTTATTCCAAACAAGACTATAGTTTAATAATTCATAGGTTACCTCAACTTACAAGTTACAAACTTGCTTAAAAGGTGTCTGCATATCAAAGTTAAGCCATAACTACATATAAAGTTATTTATAGAAGAGAAATAAAAGAAGTTGTTTATACAAAGAGTACACTTCAACCATCCTAGTGTGTAATGACTCAATCAAACTTGATACTCTATCATTTTTATAATAAAAAATTATCACCTATCTATTCAACTTGTTAGGATTTAAAGTATAAGTTTAGTTTTATATTAAATAATATAAAAAAACTATTTAAATGAAATTTTAAGTTGGAGATAACATATTAATTCATTATATTCTTTATCAACAATTTATTGGTATCAGTGGCGGAACTTGAATAAAAATTTTAGGAGTGCCAATTAAAAATTTTTATATATAAATTATTCTTATTAATTAAAATAAATGAACTTTTCATTTCCTCTACTTAAATTATTTGTTCACATCGATTAACAGATGTACTTTTCAATTTCTAATATTTTTGCTTTCTATTTTGATTTAAGACTATTCAACTAATTTATTATGAGTAACAAAATTTGTAACGCAACTCAGATACATTCATAAAATTTTACAAATTTAAACTGAAAATACAAAATCCCTAAATTTCATAATTTATAATTATACTAATATGAGGAAAACTATAATCAGGGTTCCTGCAAATTTCATAAAAAATTCCTAAAATCTTGATTAGGGTTCATACTAATTTGGGAAACACTGAAGTTAGGAAAAACATCCTAATAGGAATAAGAGAATCATAAATTTAAGATACATAAATCATAATAGAATATTAATCTTGATTTATGAGATATATTGTAATAATACATTTCTCAATCTCTGTTCTTTAATCTCTTCTCCAATTATCTTTTTATCTTTCTTTTTACTTTCATACTTTTTTGATAATTTACTGAAAAAAAAAACCTTTATGTAAAGCACAATCATTTTTTTTATTAACGAACATCCATCAAATTGATTTTTATTTTATTTTTTAAACAATAAAAATATATAAATAAAATGATAAAAACTTTTCAAAACTTAATATATATATATATATATATATATATAATATAATTTTAAAATACATAAATTACATATAAAAAATAAAATTAAAGAGTTTTGGGAGCCATGGCTCCCTTAATCACATGCATGTTCCGCCAATGATTGGTATATTCTCTCGCAAAAACTCAACTCAAGTAACAATGAAACTAGCAAGTGAAAATTTGGAAATACTAATAATCATAAATTTTTATCCTTTGGTGGGATTTATCTAATAACTATTGCTACATTTATGTAAGGGAAAGAAGAGCAACTATTGTTGATTTTTTTTTTTTTTTAGTTTGAGGCATAATTTTACAAGTAATTGTGTACTAATTGAAAATTAACTTAAATGTAAAAGGTATTTAATCATCATGGAAGCTTCACCCTTTTATCACAATTTATATTTAAGAGCTTATACAAACCTTTTTCTCCCTTAAATTTATACTGTAACGTCCCATTTAATTATTAGACGAAATTAAAGGAAGCGTCACGCGATAAAAGTATAGTAGCGTAGTCTTGGGGTCCTCAACACAACCCCTACAACCTAGGCACACCACAATGCCAACATAAACCATATACGATCCTAACAAAGAGTGTAGAGTGAGAAAGCATAAAACGATACAGGGGCCGTAGCCCTAAATAAATAGTGAATAGAACAACTCCAGCCCAGATGGCTAAGCAGCAGACTCGCCATTCCCTTGTTGACCACGAGAACCTCGCCCATCTGCTCCCATCAATCAAATTGATGATCATCGCAAGAAGAACAGCCACATAACACAACCATGCAACAAAACGGGTAAGCTAGAGCCAACACATATTCATCAAACAGTCAAATACATTATCATCATCCCATATCCATATAATAACCAAGCATGTCATGACTCTTCATTCAATACACTACGACTCGACTCGACTCATCCGGATACGTATAACTTAGTCGGATTCAGCGGATGCTTGCACTTGTGGTGGATACCTCTGCTCGACCCTGAGTTGCTCGATCCTGAGCTATGTAATACAAGTGTTATGATGAATCAAATTTCCCTCACCACAAGG
>Ga0209589_1012427_pt1 | contig 11562 bp, 14 predicted proteins | sample CowpeawhiteBW_FD_187525 | JGI IMG/M metagenome (GOLD analysis project Ga0209589, IMG submission 187525) | Root nodule microbial communities of legume samples collected from California USA - Cow pea white BW (SPAdes) (version 2) | ecosystem: Host-associated > Plants > Roots > Nodule | place: USA...
CTTTGGTTTGATCAATTTATTGAAAATCTCTATTTTTTATCATTTTCTTTGAAGCATCATCTAAACAACATGCATAAAATTTCCAAGGGTTTAGGAGGGGTTGGATGAGATGACAAGGACCGACTAGGGAGCTGACCCAGTTTGATTTAGTCTCAGGGCACCAAATATGTTTGGGCTTGCCCCAGCTATTGATGACAGAAGAAAATGATATGGACTTCAAAATTTGGCTTCAGGGTACAAAATGTGTTTGACTTCCCCATTTATTGATGAAAGGGTTAGACAAATTAAGAGGACTTCAAAGATTTCTTTGATTTGAGGACCTGGATTGATACACAGATTGTGTTTGATCTGCCCCAGTTATAGTAAGGCATGAAGAGGTTCAAATGTGGTAGGGACTCTAGACGTGGCCTCTAGTGTAACCATGATGGTTAGGGTGAAATTGCCCTATCTTGGGATAAATGACAAGTCATATGAATGGTGAAATGAAGCAACTGTCTAGTTTGGATTTTAGAGAAAAAGGTTGGAAAATTGTATGAAATTATTGGACAAGTTTGGGTTGAGAGCAGAGGATATGGTAAGAAATGAAGATGAAATCCATGAAGAGGGTGGGAATGAAACAACGAAGGAGGATGCCCCTTATCTAATTGATTAACCAGACTTATTTTAAGGAGCTTTAGGCACATGTGAATGAAAAACTGTCTGAATCACTGAAAGCAAATCTCAAAACATATTTTTCAATTTTTATTTTTCCTCTTTTTTTTTGAATTTTGGACAAACCTTTCAACACGTCAATATGATTTCCATGAATTAAACTTTTTGAAAGGTACTGACAATCAGTCTTGGATCTGTGTGGGCTTTATTATGCTTGTATCGTGGTCAAGGCTAAGGGTATGAAAGCAAATGTGGATAGTAAAAACTGAAAAAGATGTGATGGTATTTTGGAACAATGATCTTTGAATAATGCTGCATCATAAATTCATTTGCCTCTTATGTGTTCACTATTTCTCTTTTTTTTGTTTCTTCTTGATGTAACCAAATCATCATCATTATTTTTTTTTCTTTTTCAAACTTTTTGATTCTCATGGACATTTTTTGTTGGTGAACCGTCTGTCAAACAAAAGTGCAAACCATCGATGTGAGGTGACCCTTGTTCAAGGTAATTTGAAAGAAAAATATTTGCTCCTTTAAGGCTCAAAGGGGTAATAACAAAGGATGGCATTTTTTCATTTTAATGATAAAGAAACATGGCCACACATCATTTCCAAAACATGATTATTTTCTCTTTCAAAAGTTTCAACTCAGGAAGAAAATTGGTCCATGTTACAGGTTGTCTTTTCTTTTTTTTTTTTGCCTAAACCACCATTTCAAGTCTTCAGTCTAGCAGACATTTTTTATTTTTATTTTCATGCTAAGAGATTTGCTTGCAATTTACCTAGGTTAGGATGCTCCTTTCATGTTGGTCCACCATGGAATAAAAGAAGTAGGCTTTGTGGTGGAAAGGTAATGAAAAAAGGATGAGTTTGAAAATCTCATGTTATGTAGATTAGACAAATGCTTCAAAAGATATGATATCAAACATTATCTATTCATTCAACCTATTGATTTAACCAAAGCATTTTTTTTTGCCAAAACTGCCTTTTTAGGTTTTCAGTCTAGCGAACTTTTTTTTTTCATTTTCCTTTTTTTTAATGCATTTTATTTTTGTCTCAATGGATTCAAGGACCACCCAACAAGTGTAGACAAGAATAAACTTAGAAAATCTACCAACTCTAAGGGTTTATGTTTATCAACTTGGGTAATGTCAATGTTGATAAGGCAAATCCTTCATTGTAGGGAAGTCGAAGGATGGACTGTTTCAAACGATGCGCACATGAACGTCTCAAAAGAAAAAGTCAAGTCGTTATTCTTGATTAAACATTTGACTCCAGAAAAGCGTGACACCCCATTATTTTTTTTTCAAGAAGTGAATTTGATGATTTGCGAGAAAAACAAGTGACTCAAAATGTAACAACCTTTTTTATTTCCTTCCTTTCTTTTGCAGAGTCTGCATGATATGGATTAAAAAAACTACGTACATGACACTATGACTAAAAACAACAATTGCAACGCAAGTTTGTGCCCAAGAGGCACCTACTCACTTGTATGTCGATGTGATTAAAGAGTACCATGCATGATATGCAACTAATTGAAAAAACCTACATGAGATGTAATGCATGTGCCTCAAGAGGCATTTATTCCCATGATATGATGATGAAATGTGATACAATTATTTGGAAACATCATGCATGATATGCAGAGTGACATAATGAAATGCATGAATGTAGAGTGACATAATGAAATGCATGAATGCAGAGTGACATAATGAAATGCATGTTTATGCCTCAAGAGGCACTTATTCACATGTACATTATGCACACCACAAGATGATGATTAAAGCAAGCAATCTCCCTTTGTGCTCAATAGAGGTTTGGCGCTTAAGGTCTAGGGTGAAGTACATGAGCTCACTATGATGGTTCCCTAAACTTAAAGATCAAGGTCACTAGAGTTATGGCCCACTTCATGATATTTCCCACAACTGTTGGTATACAACAAGGAGTGAGAGTACCAAGGAAACAAGCAAACTCTAGTTGGGGTTCTCACAATGACCACTTGGGAAGTTCATCCACTGTGGCACTACTACACAATCCCCTCTAATTCTATGTTACACAGACCCGGGTATAGGGCCCCACTCATGATATGCACAATGTGTGTGTGACGGGAGGATGATGCATACCCAAACCCCACCTGCAGAATAAAAGAAACTTCCTAGGCAAATAGAGCAATTCCATATATATCAAAATAAGCAAAGTAATTCACACACAATTAATCCAAAAAGAAAATACAAACACATATAAAGACAATAATACACAAATGAAAGAAATGGGGAAAGAAAACATTAGGAAAATCACATCAAGTTTGCATATCAAATTAAATGGCTTGGCTCTCTAGCTTCCCCAGTGGAGTCGCCAACTGTCGCAACCGGAATCGCGACGGGAAGGCGAATCGAAAAAGAAAATGGGTTTAAAAAAAGATTGGAGTCGCCACCATAATTATTTTTGGAAAACTATGGAAAACCATAGAAATAAAGCAAGTCTGCAAAAAAACAGATTTTGGATCCGGGAGTCGGTTACGCGTAGGGAAGGTGTTAACACCCTACCGCGCCCGCCCGAGAGCGGTAACTTTAATTAAAAATGCAAACTTGATGTGATTTTCAAAATATTAATTTTCCCCCAAAAATAATGACACAAATAATACTAAAAAGAAACAAAAATATTTTTTTGATTTTTGGGCCCGACAAGAATTGACCTTGGTCCTACGTATTCTCATTTAAAGTGAGAAATCAGGGTTACGTAGTTCTTGAAAAGATATTATAAAAAAAAACTATTTGGAAAATGATTTGATTTTTTGGAGGTAAACTTGACAAGGACTGGCCTTGCTCCTACGTATCTCACAATGGAGAATCAAGGATCACGTAGTTCTTAAGAAAGACTCTTTTTTAAAATGTTGATATTTTTATATTTTGAAAATTTTGTATTTTTTGGTATTTTTTTTGAATCACTTGAAAATATGTGTCATACGACACGAGCGGTCGGACAGACACTAAAAGATAAAAAAAAAGTATTTTTAGTAATTTTGAAAATGAGTGTCACACGGTGCGGACGATCGGACACACACAATAAAGCCAAAAAGAATATTTTTCGTTTTTTAAATTTTTCTATTTTTTATAGTTTTTTATAATTTAAAATATTTGCATTTTCTCCTTTTTTGGAAAAGAAAAGAAAAAAAAACTAATAACAAAAAGATAAAAGTAAAAAAAACAACAATAATAGGGTGCATGAGTAATGTGGGAGGTGCAACGAAGAATGCATAAACACAAGCCCAAAAATGAAAAACAAAGACATAGGGGGTGCGAGTTATAAGATATGGGAGGTGCATACAGTAAGCAAGTAGGGTGCGTGAAGTAAATGTGAGAGTGCATGAAGTAAACATGAAACAAGTGTGACAGGGGTGCGAGGTTAGTAAATATCAGAGGGTGCTCGTAGAATAAATTAAAACAGGGGTGCGAGATAAAGAGAAAAAAAAAAGGGTGTGTAGAGTAAAATGTGAAACAAGTGTGGTAGGGGTGCGAGGTTAGCAATTATGGAGGTGTATGAAGTGAAAATAGGAGTGCAGAGGTTAAGATGGGGGGTGCACGAAGAAGACATGTTCAAATCTTTTAAAAACCCTAATTAAAACTAAAACTTCCCCTTTTCTGGCAGCTTCTTCCTCCTCATCTCCGCACACCACAACTCCAGCGCGGTGCTGCCACTGCACATCCCGCGGCCGGCGAGGCACGCCGCCGTCGATGCCAGCCACCACCGGAGGCGTCGCCAGCGAGAACCCAACTTCCCAAATCTTCCCCCTTCTCATTTCTTCTTCTTGCGTGCGAGACCGTGGCCGCCTGTCGCAAGGCCATGCTTGCCGGAGACTACCACCACCGGTTTCAGCCACTGTCGGTCCTCCATTGTTTTCCAATCGTTGATTCTCTTCCTCCGCGAGAGAGAAAGGTGCCATAGGATTTGCGACTCGCAACCACCGTGCCGGCCACCGTGACTGGGTCCGCGAGCACCATGAAAGCCAACCCTCTGGACGTCGGGATCAAGAATGCCTCTGTTTGAGACTCCAACTCATTCCTCTCACTATTTTTCGTTTGTCTCACTGTTTTCCGTTTGTGTTTGCGTGGATGGGGTTGAATGATCGATGGAGGTAATGGAGAGCTCAATGGGATGGGATAGCATGGTTATGTGAATAAAGTGTGTTTGGGGAAGGTGAATGGAGGCTCTCTGTTTTTGGTTATTTGGTGTAGGTAGAAGATGAAGTGTATGCATGGGAGAGAATCTGTGTTGCGTAGGAATATTGGGGTGGAGTGAAAATGAAAGGATGATGGATTATGGTAGTCGTTGGAAGAAGGTTGGGGAAGATGAAGGTGTTGTTTTCTTTTTCTATTTTTTAGAGAACAGAATGAAGGAAAGCCCCCTGAGTGAAGATGGTGAAGGTCTCTTGAATGAAGGGATCTTGATGATACTTGTTGTGTCTGCTGCGTTCATTTCCTACCTCGAGACGCGGGATAAGGCTGAAAGCAGATGTTACTTCCTGCTCTTTCCTTGTTCAACCATCATGACCATAGCCAGCTAGCTACCATCCCTACCTATCAGAGACCTTAGATCTTACGTTAACCTCTTCTCCTATTTTTTTTATTTCATTTTTTTTTTTACATTTTTTTTATATACATATTTTTTGAAAAAGGAATAAAACAAAATAAAAAAATAAAAAAGAAAACAAAATATGATTAAAATAAAATAATAATAATAATAATAAATAAAAATATAAAAGGTATTACCCGGACAAAATTGGGTGTTGACAGTCTTGCATGGGGACATTAAAGCATGCAATGTTCTCCTTGACAAGGACATGAATGCAAGGCTGGGACATTTTGGATTGGCTCGTGCGCATGATCATCATGCACATGTTGTTAGCACAACAAGAGTAGTTGGCACAATGGATACATACATTGCTCCTAAAGTGATTCAAACAATAGTAATGTCAACTATGTCTAATGTGTTTGGTTTTGGAATTTAGATAATGGAAGTAGTTTGCCAGGAAATATTGTAAGACATGGGAAAAATAATTATATTTCCAAGAGTGGTAATTGGACGTGAGCAATATTATTTAAATTAGTAAGTAATGACAAAAATAGTAGTAAAATGTAGCACAATTAATTTAAAGCCTTGGGTTAAGGTTGAGGGTCATGTGTGCAATTCTTGTTTTATGCATTTTATTTTACATAATTAATTTAAAAATATGCTTATGTGTGGTTTGGTATTGTAGTGCTTATTTGTGATTGTGGTTGACAAGAAACATGTGTTAGCTTGTTTGTATGAAGTGGTTGGTGTAAGACCTGAAAAAATTTAATAGTTAATTAAATAATTATTTAATAAATGCGTGTAATAGAAGCCTTTAAGGCATTTAATGCGGAGTGCTATGACGTGGAAAGTACTAACTCAAGTGGTTGAGAGTATTATGCCAATTATGTGTTATTTTAATCTGTGCATTATTTTGTTGATATATTTGAATGCGAGACCCGATAATGTAATCCAAAATTATAGGAATTATCATGAAACATGATTTGGTTGAGTTGGTTGTGCACTTGCTTTGTGATTAAAGGGTTTTTGGTTCAAACCTTGTTAGGAACGAAACTAGAACTTTCTTTTTGCTTAATTTTATTTGGGCATGGGAATGAAGAGGCATAGAAACCCTAGCTGCCAAGAGGGGCATTGGAGATAGCCAACTAATGGTCCATGATTAACCATTAACATAAGACTTTATGGTATTTTCGTTTTAGAATTAAGCACCCTTAATTAGGGTAGTAAGTAAGAGAGAGAAGGCAATTAGGAGAAGAAAAGAGTGTTGCATTTTCGTGTCAAGGATAGGCAAAGTTTTTCCAGAGGAGTGGTGTTGATTGAAAGGAGTGGTGAGGCTGAAAAACGTTGGTTAAAGTGGAAGCAAAGGCTAGGAAGGTTTTGGTGGAAGGATACACACACTAATATGAGTAAGCAAGGAATCCAGGTAAGGGGAGCTACTTTTGCATGTGTTAAACCTTATACAATGTTCTATATATTGAATGAATCTGGTTGCATGTTTTACCCTCTTAAAAAGTGTTGTTTTTCGTGATTTCTAGGTTTCTGCCCAGAAAATGCCTGGCGGTAGAGTCTGAGCCACCAGGAGACTCATCAGTCTATGCCTGGTTTTGCTATATTTTGTCATGAACAGCCTGGCGGCGATGAATACCTGCCAGACAGCGCGACATTGTTCGTGTTTCTTTTGGTGGTTTTGATGCGGTTTGTGTGGAAATCAATGTGAATTTCTGGAATTGATGTGTGTATACCATATTGGATGCTATTGATATGAAACTGATTCGAATTGGGGGTATGGCAGAGTTGTAACATACCCGTGCATGATACATGATCATATATGTGATGGTGGTAGGGAGTGAAAAATTGAATTGGTTTCTAAGAGTAAATGTCAAGAAAATTTTAAGAATTGAATGGGGAATAGAAAGTCTAGTCTATTATATATGTACTGCTACATCTTGGTACGTTTAGTAACAATGATGGATACTAAAAAGGGGTGGAATTACTTGCAGGGATGGAGAAACCTAGGTTTAGGTTGGGTTCTGATACACCGTCTGGCGGTGCTTTGCTTGTCACCAGGCGATGGCGAGGCACAGGTACTGGTTTGCGAGTTTTGGGTAGTGGAAAATGAGGGAGAAACCTAGGTGAGTGAGTGGTGCTAGAAATTAATTGGTAACACGGGAAGGGACAATATGCCTATAGTAATTGAGTATGTGAATGGTAATAGGTTTGAAAGTATGACTATGTTATGGTGTGTTGGTAGGAATGTTAAGGAAAGAAAGGGAGAATGATAATTCTAATTAAAAGTTTCAGGTTTTGGAAGCATAGTTCTTTGCATATGTGTTATTGGGTATTTGTTGATCATGATTTATTGGCTTTAGGTGTCATTCGTGACTTATATGCATAGATGGATGATATGGGATTATGAAATATTGTGTGGGACAACATTCATGGTTGTATAGTATGAGTTAAGTATATTGGGAGAAGGTTTGATATTATTCCAGACCAGTAGTATTAGGATGTGTGAATTGTAAACTTACTGGATTGTTAGGCATTGTCACAAACTTGATTGAATTCTTAAGCAGTGATACTGCACTTAGTGAACTAGAGACGTTGGATAGAGGAATTGGAAATTCGGAAGCATATGTTCGTAAATCATAGAGGAGCATTGTACTACTATGAAGTTCTCCTATATCGAAGGGACATATCTAGACACTTGGATGTACATTCTAGCATAAGTCCAATCAGTTTAGGGTGCTAAAAACTAGTTGCATTTCACTACTGATACAGCGCTTGGCGGCACGGGGGTGAGCGTCAGGCAATACAATCAACGTGAGGAGTCCCTACACTGTGCAACGCTTGGCGGCAAGGTGTGACCCTCTAGGCGGAAGATGTTCAACAGAGGGGGGCTAAACTGACATGGCGCCTGGTGGCTAAGGTGTTTCGCTAGGCGGTTAGGGCAGATTTCGCCTGGCGGCGCTAAGCGATAATGCTGTTGTACATGGCTTGTTTGAGTGTTGTTTTATACAATGATGCTATACTTGGGTTAGGAGATGTTGTGCCATGAGCGGGTAGGTTCATGGATAGTGGTGAACATGTGATGATATGAGCGGGGAGGTTCATATGCAGTTACTCTCGTGTGGGGATACGAGCGAGGTAGGTTCGTATGTTCCGTGCTCACAATTGAGAGATGTTGTGTGTGGGGAGGTACGTGGCTAGTGGATCACATGTGTTGGACTACGGGCAGGTAGGTCCGTAGAGTAGGACTACGAGCAGGGAGGTTCGTAGAGCAGGACTACAAGCGGGGAGGTTCGTAGAGGCAGGACCACGAGCGGGCAGGTTCGTGTGAGCCTCATATTCTTGAGTCCAAGACTAAGTATTTGTGTGATTAAAAGGTTGAAAAGCCTTGGGGGTTAAGGTCTTGGCCAAGAACAAAGTAGAATGAATTAGATGGGTGTATTACTTATCTTGTGTTATCGTATATGTTATTTCTAATTTTATCAGCTCACCCTTTCTGTTTGTGTTTGGCGATGATCGTGTGATTCATTACACGGGAGCAGATGTTGATATAGGTGATGCTGAGGATGCTCAGACGACGGAGTAAGGGCTAGCTGGGATTAGAGCTAGGAATTTTTACTATGTTTTCATTGTTTTATTTGGAACATTGGAACTTGTAATAAATTTTGGTTTAATTTCATTTGAATTTTGTCGCATTGGATATTATGGGTTGAATTAATAGGCTAAGAATAAGAGTAAAATATTGTTTTGAAATAATAGTTTAATTTATTTATTTAATTTAATAAAATTAATAGGCTTTAGAAAACACTAGATGGGCTAGGTCAGATTATTGTTTTTTTAAAAGTGGAAACCTTAAAGGAGGGAGAGACAAAATTGAGTTTAGAGAGAGAACAAGAGACAACTGCTGAATTTTAGAGACACCTTGTGAGTGAGAAGAGGGCACATGTGTTTAGAGAAATAGTAATCAGAGGTTCTTAGAAGGCAAGATAAGAGCAAGCATGGAAGAGAGGACATCTTGGTAAAGCAAGAAACTTTTTATGGAAGAAGAGCTTTTGATCAAGGACTCAAGGTAAGAAGAGCCAACCTTGGCTGCTCTTGAGTTTCTGAATAGTTATTCTAAGCTTGTGTTGATATCTCTAGGTTGTGCATGGTTGTACATAAATTCTTCTTCTGAATGGTAGTGTTGGTGGTTTGATATGTGCCTTTCACAAATTGGAAAGAAATTTCCATTTGTCTGTTGTTGTCGTAGTATCATATGATGTTTCATATATAGGTTCTGACAATTTAAGGTTTGGTCGATCATGTGTGCATTTAGAACTAGTTGTTGTTATTTTTTGGAAGCATGATGTATATGAACATTTTTGCGAATGCATTGCTTCCTCAAGTTTTAATTGAACTAGTTTTTTTTTTTTGTCTTTGGCTTTGTAAATTTTTGTGTCATCTTGTAACATATATTTTTCCTTACTTAGCCTTTAAAAATATACATATGAGTATTCAAATGAAATATCTTAAAGCCTAGTTTCCAACCCAAAAAGAATCAGCTTATTTGGATATTTGTGGAAAAAGTAATAAATAACATAGTGAAAAAACACCAGAGTAATAAATTCTTGTGGATGCTAGAGTAATAACGTCCGGAACGACCTCCAATTGTTGATTTGTTCGGTGAAAATCAACTAAAATGCAGCGGAAGACTCGTTTAGGGTTCGGTTCACTCTCGTTCTCACACGGAACTCACACACTCACGGTGTTTGAGCAACCCGACGAGATAAAATCCCATCTAGTGTTTATGGTTTGAGCTGACAAATGGGGGGAGTGATCTCAACCAATTTTAACATTCATCAAAGCTGCCATACATGAGGTTGGCTTGCATTTATATAGGTGGAAAGGCAGCCGAGAAGCAAAGACAATGAGGAAGCCATCTAACAGATTCCTACGGCAACAAAAGGAAAAACGTGACAAGCATTCCTATCTAATGGTGGAAGGATCGCGTGATGGGTGAAAGGAAAAACCGTAGCAGCTAATAGAATTGCGTTTGGACAGAAACCTAAAGAAAGGGGTGTTGCCCTCTCATGAACCCTAGTGGCTGGTGATGAAAAAACCTAGCTGCGGCGTGGATGCGTTTTAGGCAAAAGGAATAGAATGCGAGGCAGAAACCTGATTGCATTTGATGGTTGTTGTAATGAGCACATAATGGGCTTTAAACAATCCATGCGTGGCTTGGCCCAATATAGTCTGAGTGATAGAACGTGGTAGAAGGAATAACGTTAATGTATGCTGCCAATCCAGCTGCAATTTGCTTGGTGTGTTGAATGGGTTGCCCGAGACACAATTAGGAGGGATGTGTACGGGTTGGTATGGAGAAGAGTTGGGCCGCAGGCCCAATCCAAATTGCTTCATTAATTGGCAGCTTGAAAATGGGCTGCATTTAACAAAAACAAACCAAATTAGATAATATTTATTCAATTAATAAAAAGGGAAATAAAAGAAACTAAAAGGAATGGGCTAGCCAATAGCCCAAGCTATGAGCCTTAATATGGTCACATCACAAAGCAAGCATACCACTTTTGCCTCACCAATATTGCCTAGCGTTGCTCATGACTCGCCAGATGCAATGCGCTTCCAGACCGCCTGACGGGGGACACGTGCCGCAAGGCACCAAGCGCCTCTACACCCACTGTCTACATGTATCGCCTGGCGAAACACACCTCACCGCCAAACGCCACTCATAACAGGGCTCTTCTAAATTGGTAGCTTTTGCCTGGTGGCCAATCACCACCGCCAAGCACTATACCAGACTAGCGTAGTACTGGTTTTTACTAAGCACCGTAGACCCCTGTTTCACGCATTTTCACTCATGTCAATCATATTTACTCTATATAATAGATAATTCCAACATGCTATGTGACTCATATAACACAGTTTCATTATTTCACACTTAATCCATAGATACACCTTATCTTTCTATCTATCAACGCTTTAAGTCAAGTATTCCCTTACACCATAGGATCCATATTCATCACTATTAGATTACTATCTAGTCTTGCACACACAAATTGCCCATTTCCAATAGAGGTCTTTCCCACGTAAAAAAAAAATCCTTATCATACAATAAACCTATATCACATATCCCACTAGTATATATTCATTTAATACTTCTTGTTCCTAATGGTTATATACCTCCCAACTCCAACAATGCTTTTGTTTAATAAGGTTCCCTATGGTATTATTATTACAATAATGATGCTTCCCCTTTCCAATTAACCTTCAAAATATATATATATATATATATATATATATATATATATATATACATATATATATATATATATATATA
>Ga0209589_1012433_pt1 | contig 11557 bp, 7 predicted proteins | sample CowpeawhiteBW_FD_187525 | JGI IMG/M metagenome (GOLD analysis project Ga0209589, IMG submission 187525) | Root nodule microbial communities of legume samples collected from California USA - Cow pea white BW (SPAdes) (version 2) | ecosystem: Host-associated > Plants > Roots > Nodule | place: USA...
GTAGCGAGATGGTGGAAAGAATCTGTTCAAGAATTTCTCCTCAACATCCTTCCAGCTGTTCAAACTCTGATTTGGATGTGACTTAAGCCATTCCTTTGCTTTACCTGCCAAAGAAAAAGGAAACAAACGCATGTATACATGTTCAAGATCTCCTTCTTGAAAGCCCATGGTTCCTATCAATTCATAGAATGTAGACAGATGAGTATATGGATCTTCATTATCCATTCCAGTGAATTGATGAGAACTGATTAAGCTGAGGAAGGCTGGCTTCATCTCCAAAGTTTTGGTGGTGGGTGGTATTGCTATGCTAGAAAAATATCTTGGCCCTTGTTGCATAGCATAGTCTGCAAGTGTCTTTCTGGCTGGAGTTGGTCTTTGATTCTCCATGTTTTCTGACTGAGATGTGATGGAAGTACAAGAAGATTCTTCCCTTGTCTTTCCTTGCTTCTTTTTGCTTTTTCCTCTATTCCTTCTAGCTGTCTTTTCTATCTCTGGGTCAAAAGCTAATCGATCTTCAGGAACCTGACCTCTTAAGAGCATAAATCAAACAGCTCAAGCAAGGATTAGTACAAAGGGAAAATTTAATAAGCTATCTAATAAAGAAAAATATACACAAAGTTGGATGAGATAACTAGAAATTTCAAAAGAACACCGTTCCCCGATAACAGCGCCAAAAATACTTGTTTGTCTCTTGGCAAGCGTACCAAAAGTCAACTGTAGTATAATGATTTAAAGTAGGAGTGTCGAACCCACGAGGAGCGGATTCAGTGAAAATTAATAATTATCTCAACCAACATATATATATGCAGAAATTTTAATTTGATGGATCATCGACAGTTAAACTAAATTGCATAAATAAAATACAGTAAAACAGAAAATTAGTTAAAAATTCAGTAAAAGAAACTGGGATTGAATTTCATCTATCTCCCTTGTCTGTAATCTGGATGAATATAATATATAACATCTGAAAATACCAATACTGATGCACACTCAAAAATCATTTATACCGATCCCTCGCGTATAAAATTCATAAGATTAGTTCCCTGAATATTGATTCCTCACATATTCAACAAACTATCCAGCATTACGGTCAAGTGTTAAAGGCAATTGATATATTGAGATCTATTGCTAGCATCACAGTATATCAAGTATCATTGTTCAAATCAGATTTTCAAAAATACCTTCCAGTCAGATCTAAAAATCAAAATCAAAACATCTATTGATCAGATAGAAGTAAGCATTAAGAGCAGAACAATAATACCAATATTGAGTAAAACAAGAATGCTATATATAAATATCACCATATTACATCCAAGTTTGAGTAGATTACATTCAATCCCAAGGAAAGAGATTAGCCACTCATGGTAGCCAACAAAATCCTATGAGCTAAGAAGAAGAAGAAGAAAATGAGAAACTGTGTTATGCTTTCGTGGTTGCAGCTCTCCAGATCTTCAAGTGCGTTTCTTCTCCCAAAATTCCAAGCCTCCTGCAGTTATGAACCTCCAAAATATATATACAGCCCAAACTCTCGCTTGGGCTACTGAGTCTCGCTTGGGCGAGATAGAGTACTTCAGCATGAAGGAAGGGTCTCGCTTAGGCCACTCATTCTCGCTTAGGCGAGATAGAGTTCTTCAAGTTGAAGAAAGGTCTCGTTTGGGCGACCATGTTCTTGCTTAGGCGAGAATTGAAAACTGCATCTTGGCTTCTTCACGAAATCTCGCTTATGCGAGATCAAGCTCGCTCAAGCGAGAAAGGCGACAGTGTCTCGCTTAGGCGAGAAGACTTTAATTTTTGGGCGAGCCAGTCCTAGCTTGAACGAAACACCTTAGTTCTAAGCGACCTGTAGCATATTTTCCTCCTTTTCTTCTCTATTTCTTGCTTTCTCCTTCACTCTTCTTGAGTTCTCTCTAATCTTTCCTGAAAAACACACAAAATAGGATCAAATGATTTCTTTAATTCAAAACTTGGAAGCATGTGATTGAAACATAGAGTTAGGGAGAATCAATATGAAATGAACACCCATTAAAAGCATAAGTGCCAGATTTTGTTATGAATCATTACTGAATTTTGGCGCTTATCACCTGGCTTAGAGAGAGGGCAGAGGAACAGAAATGGTGAAAGGTTGGAGTGGCAGTGAGCTGGTTGTGAGAGTGGTAGTAGAGTTTAGAGAGTGTGAATTAGAAAGAAGAAAGAAAGGGAAAGGAAAGTGGGGTCTCACATTCTCCCTAACAGCAAAAATTTTTGACCCAAAAATTAAGACTTACCAGAGAACAGGTGTGGGTATGACTTTCTTACGTCCTCTTCTAATTCCCATGTGGAATCACCTGTGCTCTTATCCCAAATGACCTGAACTAGACTGATGGACTTTCCCTTGAGTTGTCTCTTCTGACTATCACCAAGACCAATAGGCTGAACCTCCACTGAGAGATCCCCTCTAATCCGCAATTCTTCTGCCTCAAGCACATGTGTATATAAAATAATATTTTATTAATAAATAATAAAATAAAAAATTAAACATTATAAAGAATAATAAAATTTATTGAAATATTTTTTTTTCTTTCTCATTTTAAGTTTCTAACGTATTGTATTTATTTATTACTCTTGTATTTCTTTTTCTTTTTTTAAGAAATAGAAAGTTAGACATAAATTTATTCTCTTGCTTTCAATTTTCATTTGTTCTCTTCTAAGAATAAAAGTAACTTTCTCCTTTCTCTTGATAGGAAAATATTAGTTTGACATTTAGTTTTTTTTTCATCTTATGAATTTTTTTGTATATTTTTTTTTTATGAATATAAAAAGAGAAGTTATGTACTATATGTTTTTTCATAATCATTTCTTAAATGTGACTTGATTATCACATTTTTTTAGTAAATACGTTTTTCAATTTTTGATAAATTATTTTTTAGTCTTAATTTTTTTTTCAACATGTATATTGATGAAAAAGTAAAATAATAGATTCATTTTTTAAGTGATAAAAGGAAAGATATCTTTGAAGATGAAAACAATACAAATTTACTTTTTTCACCTATTTTCAAGTATGATAAATTCAATTGTTGAATTAGATAACCATTTATTAAGATTCAAATAATTATAAGTGGGAAGTTTCATATTAATTCTTTTGAATTATAGGCGGAATGTTTCATATTAATTCTTTAAAATTTATTATAAGAAAACGTTCTCAAATATGGGAATATGCAGGAAAAGAAATAAAATTAGAAAAAAATTATTTAAAATGTGTTTCATATTAAATACAATTCAAAACTATAATTTTTTTAAGAAAAAACATATCAGGATTCCAATACTAATACTTTTGTTATATCAATAATAATAATTAAATATATAAAATTTGAGTATATCATTTTGGCCCTCCAATTTTTTTTTTTAATCCGCCGCTACCACCACCGATGTTTTCACTACACGGAGAAAATGGAAAGCAAAAGTAAGAAATAACAGTATCAATAAATAATAAATAAATGATGGAGATGAAAAACAAAAGTAATAAAGAATGAAGGGGGAGAGAAGAATAGATAAAGGAGGAAATAAGAAAATTTGTACATTTTACTTCAGTTTAAAGAATGAAGGAGAAAAAAAGAAAATAAGTGTTTTAATAAAAGCTAAAAGGAAGGAAGAAAGAAGGGTTGTCCTTTACCGAATTTTGAAGAAGAAAAACATTAATAACATAAATAAGTAAGAAGAAGAAATATGCACAAAGAAAAATAAAAAGAAAGAATAAATTGAAAACTATAAAGAGAAAAGAATAAGGACACGATTGACTAACTTACATGAATAACTAATCTTACTTTTCAATGACTAATTTTAAATCTCGACACGTAAAAACATTAAACAAAAGAAGTTAAGTAACATTAATAACTTTTTTAATATGCTAAATATTTGGTTGACGACAAAAATCAATTATGATTATCATTTAAAGATAAAAATATAAAGAATTTAGATTGTAAAGAAAAAAACATCTACTTTACATTCCCAATTCTGTTGGTCAGTAGTCAACAAAGCGCGTAGTACGAATAAAGTGGACTGTAGTGGTTGAACAATTGAACGCTTTGTTTATGAACTGATATAAATGATGATTCAATCAAGCTTTCTTAACATCACCAAAAGAAAAACTCAGATTATATAACATTGGCGTTATCTTGATTTCAGCAACTTACAATGTGGATATACTCTCTCAAAATATTATATGCTGCTCTCCTTTTATTCCATGCCTCAGGATTTGCTCTCCGATTCACAATGCCTCCTGATGCAAAGTGCAGAGAGGAGGAGAGAGAAGCACTCCTGAACTTCAAACAAAGCCTCGTAGATGACCATGGCATACTCTCTACATGGACTCACCATCAAAATAATACAGATTGCTGCACTTGGGAAGGCATTCAATGCAACCATCGAACTGGTTTTGTCCATCTACTTCATCTCCATGGCTACAATTCACAGTATTTGAAAGGTGCAATCAATCTCACGTCATTGATTCACTTGCAATACATTCAACATCTGGACCTCAGCTATAATAATTTTCTGTTGAATCACATCCCAGAAGCCATTGGCTCTTTCACCAACTTAAAATATCTCGACCTCTCATTTTCTCAATTTAGTGGGAGGATTCCTATCCAACTGGGAAAGCTTTCACTTCTAAGCTATCTAGACCTTGGAGGAAATCTTCTTCTGGGACCAGTTCCTTTTCAGATTGGAAATCTTAGAAAGTTACAATATCTTCATCTTGGATGGAATTCTCTATCAGGAGAAATCCCATTTCAACTTAGTAATCTCAACCTGCTGCAATATCTCCATTTTGGAGGGAATTCTCTGTCCGGAGCCATCCCAATTCAACTTAGGAATCTCAAGCGACTACATTATCTTAATCTTGCAGGTAACGCTCTTTCTGGAGCCATCCCTTTTCGGAATGAGAATCTTCCTAACTTACAAACTCTTGGGTTAGGCGGTGATTTCAATATAGAAGCTGAGGATTCAGAGTGGTTGTCTAATCTCCACTCCTTAACAACTCTAGAGTTGAGTTCATTGCATAATCTCAGCACCTCGCGCCATTGGCTACTATCTATCAATGCGCTCATTCCAAACTTAGTAGAGTTGAAGCTTGTTGACTGTTCTCTTTCAGATACTAATATCAAAACTTTGTTTCCTTCTCATTCCAACTTTTCAACTTCTCTTACTGTCCTTGATCTGTCTTCTAATGTGCTAACTTCCTCAACATTTCAACTGTTATTCAATTTTAGCCTTCACCTACAAGAGCTTTATCTTATGGGTAATCACATTGCATTGTCATCTTTTCTTTTCCCATATTTTCCATCTCTTAATATACTTGATCTATCCTGGAATAATCTATCAGCATCAGTATTTCAAGGCAATTTTAATTTTGGCTCTAAACTACGAGAGCTTCGTCTGTATAACTGCAGTCTTACAGATCGAAGTTTTCCTATTTCCTCTGCTTCCACAATTAATTCTTCCTCTTCCCTTGTCACACTCGATCTCTCCTCAAATCTATTGAAATCATCTACAATGTTTTACTGGCTTCTGAACTGCACCAAGAATCTTCAGACGATTTACTTTACTTACAACATGTTAGAAGGTCCCATTCCAGATGGATTTGGAAAAGTAATGAACTCTCTTGAACATTTTGATGTCTCTAGAAACAGACTACAAGGCAAGATTCCGTCTTTCTTTGGAAACATGTGCAGATTGCACACCTTAGACCTCTCATTTAACAAGCTTGATGGGGAAATTTCACATTTCTTTCAAAATTCTTCATGGTGCAACAAACACCTATTTCAGAGTTTGTATTTATCATATAACCAAATTACTGGCAAGATACCTAAAAGCATCACATTGTTATCTCAATTGGAGTATTTATACTTGGATGGTAATTCTTTAGAGGGCGATGTCACTGAATCTCATCTTTCTAATTTTTCTAAATTACAAAGCTTATCCTTATCGTACAACACATTGTCTCTAAGATTTGTCTCAAGATGGGTTCCTCCTTTTCAAGTAACAACATTGAGATTAGCATCTTGCATGCTAGGTCCGAGTTTTCCCGGTTGGCTCCACACTCAAAATTCCTTATGGGAGCTAGATATATCTGATAACGAGCTTAATGATTCTGTACCAGTATGGTTTTGGAACAAGTTGCAAACTTTGAGTGGGTTAAAGATGTCTCACAATAATCTCAATGGGGCAATTCCTGATATACCATTGAAGCCTCTTTACAGGCCATCTATAATTCTGAATGCAAATCAATTTGATGGTGCACTTCCATCATTTTTGCTGCAAGCTTCAGGCTTGTTCATCTCTAAAAATAAATTTTCAGATTTGTATTCTTTCTTATGTTGCAAAATCATGGTACCGTATTTGGCAACTTTAGATTTATCAAACAATCAAATAAAGGGCAAAATCCCTGATTGTTGGCAATCTTTAAACCAATTACTATTTCTTGATTTGAGCAACAATGAGTTGTCTGGGAATATTCCCATCTCCATGGGGAACCTTTTTAAATTAGAAGCGTTGGTTTTACGAAATAATAATTTAACAGGTGAACTGCCTTTCAATTTGAAGAATTGCACTAACTTAATTATGTTGGACGTGGGTGAAAATAAGTTGTCTGGTCCAATACCATCATGGCTTGGAGAAAGCATGCAGCAATTGATAATCTTGAACATGCAAGGGAATCACTTCTCTGAACATTTTCCAATTCAACTTTGTTATTTAAGGCATATTCAATTGTTGAATCTCTCCAAGAACAAGTTATCAAAAGCAATTCCAACATGCTTAAAGAATTTTACTGTCATGTCTGAAAAGAGCATCAACAGAAGTGAAACTCAGCGCCTTGTATATGGGTACAATATTACTTATAGTGAAATCTACGGTCCCTTCGTGTCTTTGTACTACAGTCTTGACATAACGTGGGTGTGGAAAGGTGTGGAACAGGTGTTCAGAGATCCCCAATTGAATCTGAAGAGTATTGATCTCTCAAGCAATAATTTCACAGGTGAAATACCAAAAGAAGTTGTGTATTTGTTTGGGATTGTTTCTTTAAATTTATCGAGAAACAATTTGAATGGAGAAATTCCTTATGAGATTGGAAATTTAAGTTCACTTGAATCTCTTGACTTGTCAAGAAATGATTTGCATGGGAGAATTCCTTCTTCTCTTTCCCAACTTGATTTCTTAGGAAAATTAGACTTGTCATACAACTCTCTTTCTGGAAGAATTCCATTGGGAAGACATTTGCAGACATTTGAAAGGTCTAGTTTTGAAGGAAATATTGATCTTTGTGGTGAAGAAATCAACAAAAGTTGTCCTGGAGAGAATAGAACAACAAAGGCAGAAGCAGCAACAGAAAAGGATGGAGATGATTATGATTTCTTTGAAGCGTTATACATGAGCATGGGAGTAGGATTCTTTGTAGGATTTTGGGGCTTATTAGGACCAATTCTAATTTGGAAACCTTGGAGAATTGTTTACCTGAAGTTCTTGAACAAATTCACAAACTGAGATACAACTATGCTGAATATTTCAAATTTTTGCAAGTGGATCAAAGCTGGGCTACCAGGTACGTTGTAATGAATATGCCTTAGTCTAACTCATAATTATTGTCATAATTATAGTTTAAAGTAGGAGGAAGAAAAGAATGGACGCTTTGGCGTCAAAATTTTTAATCTTGTTTTATAATTTACTTCTAAGAAAGTTATTTATATTAAGTCATGCAACATGTTTTATGCAAGTGCTTGATTTATTTATTAGTAATGATCAATTACTTATGATGGGAAATAATGTTTGTAATTCAACTGAAATGTCGTTAAGTTGATGTCTGAGTTTAATCATGAACTCGATCCTAAATTGATGCTTGAAATTCTTGTGTATCCAATAATATGTGGGAAAAAAAATACCAAATTACTAACACAAACTAATGAAAGAACAACCACGAGGATTTTGTACAAGATTAAGAAGAGTTAGAAAAAGTTTCCAATTATGATTGGCAATGTATATTATTTTCTGTTTTTCCTTTTACAAAAAGTTCTTCATGCAAATAATGTATTTTTGTTCTTGTAATTCATTACTTTTATATCTTCAATGAGAAATTTTGATTCTTGATTAGATATCATGACCTATTCATCCCCGATTCCTAGATGTATATTTTAAATTTGAATCACACCAGTCAACTAAAATCTTTGATTATTATGATGATAAAAGTAACACATGTACAACAATGATCATTACGTTACGTATAATAAGATTTGCAAGGATGGCATTAAGAATAAAGTTGAATTAATGTGAACTAACAAATTGTTTATTTAATGAAAGAAAAATGGAAAACTACTCTAATATAATTTTAGTATTTATATCAGTCAATTTTATTTTATTTATACATTTGTTTTGCAGGTGGCTGGTTGTTGACTTTTTTCTGTGTGTTCCTATTTCAAATTTGAAGTAAGTGACTCTTCATATTACAAGATGATGTATCAGTTATTGGTTTAAATGTATTTTCATAATGTGTTGTAAAAGGTCCACCCAAAAAATAGCTCAATTGATTGGCCTCAGAGAGTTCCACTTGAGAAACTAGTCGATCAAAAGCTTCATGATAGTCGTGAACAAAACTCTTTTGTCTTAATCTCATCCAGTCAGCCATGGGATCCTCGCATACCTCGCCAAAACTAGCAATCAAGATCTTGGTGTACTCATCCCAAGATGGAAGATTTGGTAAGCCGACATTCTTGACATAGGCATTATGCCATTGTAGGGCCTTGCCCTCGAAATGAAACACCGCCAAACGAACTTTGTAATCCTCCGGTGTACAATCAACAGAAAAGAAGGTTTCGCATTGGATTAACCATTGTTTCACACCATCTCCATTGAAGCAAGGAAAATCTAGCCTAGCCAACTATGTATTACAAGAATAAGGGCGAGATTGAGTACCAATACCGGGGGAAGTGTGGGTTTCACGGTTGCAGAACATCTCATCAAGACTGTTCTTCAGGGAAGCACCAATGTCCATGAAGCTGGCCTCCAATGAAGTTCCCATATCCAAGAAACGCGTCTCCATTGAAGCCTTGAAGCTGTCAACGTCTTCACGAACAGAGCGTGTGTTGTCGGCCATGGCGAAAACGTGGTTTGGACGATGTGGGTTTTATACCCAGTGTCAAACCAAATTGTTGTATATTTTATCTGCAATTAAAATAAGAAATTATATCAACTTGATTGTTCAATGTGTTTATATTGGGACAATCTTCAGGTGAGCTTGCAGTTTGATTTTGCAAAAGCAACCAAGTCGTTACGCTCCTATTTCCCTTAATGAAAGGTTAATTGCCTTAGATATTTATTCATTTGTTATATTATACAGTGACCATATTGTTGGGAATAGTCCAAGTGTGAGTCAAAGTCCCACATTGGATAGAAAAGACAAAGTTAAACACTATATAAGAATAAAGACCCATAACAACATTGCCTTAAGGTTTTTGGGGTTAAAGTGGTGTCTAAGGTCTTATATGTGTATGACTAATGTCATATAACCATATGGAACCACAATCTCTCAATGACTATAACCATGACCATGCCTATAAACCCATATATATAAAAAAATATAACCTAGTATCAGAGTCGATGGTTCAGAGTGACTGACCGCATAACCATAACCATAACAAAAAGGGGTCACCGATGTAACTGGCCGCATAACCATAACCAAAGGGGTCACTCATACACCTGAAGGGAAATATACTATATGAAAAAGAAAATGGCCGCATAACCATAACCAAAGGGGTCACTCATACACCTGAAGGGAAATATACTATATGAAAAAGAAAAAGTAAACAAGGGACTCACCCTTGAGGGGGAAATGTTGGGAATAGTTCAAATGTGAGTCAATAATCATATGGAACCACAATCTCTCAATGATTATAACCAAACTATGTGAACAAATATATATAACCTATCACATATCCATCAATTTCTTAGATTATGTTTCTTTTCTCTCTCCATCTTCTTTTTGTTAATTTTTAATTTGCACAACAGATATATTAATATTTCGAGCTTGACAATGATTATTTATCATCATCCTTCTACAAAGCACGTGTTCACCTGTATTTGATAAAAACAAGCATCTAACTAATGAAATATCAGGCATAAAATTTTTATAATTGCTTTGGTTACAGGAATGAAATATTAATCATACATAGTTTCGTGTTCAATTTATATAAATTTCCTTGTTTTCTTTCATTTTAGTTTATTTTCGTTAAATTTTAGAATTATTTTAATTTTAAAATAAAATTAATTTTGCTAGTAGTTATAACTATCATGGAATAATTTTATTTTAGTTATGATTTTGTTAACAGTTACAATTGTCGTATTAAATAATTATTTAAAGAAAATAATTTTTTTTACAGTTATAACTGTAATTACGTATTAAATAATTATTTTTATAAAAATAAAATTTTGTTGACAGTTATAATCATCACTAAATATTAGATGAATTTCTTGATAGGGTTTTCATGAAACTTGTACATCTCATGTGATTGAATTGTATTGCATGTAAAGTGCAATTGTAATAAGTGATTTTCAAGACAGGACAACAATTTTACAAAGGTTGTGGTAATTGAATTAAGATATAAATTAAGTATTTTTTGAAAAGTATTAAAATCATTAAGTTTTTTTCTTTACCTTTCTGTTATACCGAATTCTTTATATGTCTTGGTTTCCTAGTGATATCATTTACAATATTATTAATTGTATCCTTAGTGAAGTTAAAAACTTCCGTATTTATAGGAGAAAGCTTCCTATATGAAAATATTTGTTGTTTAATTCTTTCTCTTTAACTATAACAATAATATAAATAATTACAATAAAAATAATAAACTACATAAAACACTTCCCTTACAATCATAATAAAACGCTAAACTACTTAATAGACTTTTCTTAGAATATATAATAAAATAATATAAGCTACATATAATTTGTGCAATTTGTTACAAATATATAAGGATTAAATCGAAATGTAGGAAGCTTTTCAATTTGTTATTCGCACATACTGATATAGAGTCCCTATAACAAAAAATTTTCAGACAACAACATAAAATTGTGAGTTAAATCACAAAAATTGTGGACTAAAGTTTAGACAACAATTTTTTAGGCATAGTCTAGGTAAACGTAGTTGTAGGCAATAAGTCACGGTTTTCAGTATGATAACGATTTTAAAATCATTGCTTAAAATCTTTATAAAAGGCAATAGTTTTAATGTGTTTTCCAAAACTTCACATTTTAACACAGGCTTATCGGCAAATGTCTCTTCTATTACGAAGACCACCAGGTCGCAAAGCTTATCCAGGGGATGTTTTTTATTTACATTCGCGTCTTTTGGAAAGAGCCGCTAAATTAAGTTCTCAGTTAGGCGAAGGAAGTATGACTGCTTACCAATATAGTTGAAACTCAATCGGGAGATGTTTCAGCTTATATTCCTACGAATGTAATTTCCATTACAGATGGCCAAATATTCTTATCGGCCGATCTATTCAATGCTGGAATAAGACCCGCTATTAATGTT
>Ga0209589_1012434_pt1 | contig 11557 bp, 9 predicted proteins | sample CowpeawhiteBW_FD_187525 | JGI IMG/M metagenome (GOLD analysis project Ga0209589, IMG submission 187525) | Root nodule microbial communities of legume samples collected from California USA - Cow pea white BW (SPAdes) (version 2) | ecosystem: Host-associated > Plants > Roots > Nodule | place: USA...
CTCTTTGGCACCGGTTTCTTAAGACCCGAGGCCTAAAGCGGCATTTGGCACCGGTTTTTGACTGAACCGAGGCCTATAAGTTCCCTTTAATTTCAAAATTGCCACCGCCTCCTTATAGGCTTCGGTTCCGCCATAACCGAGGCCTATAAGGCGAGGTAAAATCCCAAATCTACACTAGTGCACCTTTGTTATTTTTGGAGTTGAAGTTTTGAACAAGCTTGCAATTTCATCAAGCTTCTTTTCTAACTCAGCTATTCTTTCATTCATCTTTTTTTCATTTGCTGCATAAGTCTCAACTTCGTGAACTCCCCTCAATGACGTTACTGAATTTTCTCTTGTTTCATATTGTTGGCTATTAGTTGACTTTCGTTCAATCAACTGTCTAGTAGCTTGTGGCAATTGATCCAAAAAAGATCCTCTGCTTGCAGCATCTACCCATTGTCTGTCTGACGAACTCATTCCATCGTAAAAGTATTGAATGGGGGAATGCTCTTGCATTTGATGTTGAGGACAAGATGCACAGAGTTTGTTGAATCTTTCCCAATATTCACTAAGGTTTCTCCTTCTCGCTGCTTAATTCCATAAATTTCTCTACGAACAACAGCCACTCGAGATGCAGGAAAATATTTATGAAGAAAAGTTCTTTCCATAGTTGCCCAATTAGTGATTCTCAACGAAAGGTAGTACCACCAATCCTGTGTCGCTCCTTAAAGAGTAAAAGGAAAAGCTCTCATTTGAGGGTTTCTAACGTGATCGTGGGAAATCTAAAGTTTTCATAGATCATATGGAATTGCCTCAAGTGTTTGTGTGGATTCTCTCCTCATAACCCATGAAATTGTGGCAAGGCCTTTAGTAGGTCAGTCTTGAGCTCACACTGCTCTTCTGGGTATTGGATGTTGTTGTTGATGATGGGATTGTTGGATGTGGCCAACTGTTTGATGGTTCTCTCCTCCATTATGTTTGGATCTGGATCTGATGAAGGGTCAAAAGATATATTTGTGAATGGAGGGAATGGAGGTATTGTTTCTGTAGTACCTTCATATGTAGAAGGTGTTCTCTCAGTAGAACACTCGAATTCAAGTCTTCTACGTGCTTTGCGCAAGTTCCGGATCCAATTGATAGATTATACCCAGGTTGGCTCGGGTCATGCACTACGCAGTCTGAAGACGTTCCTTTCTTTTTTTTGATTTTTTTTTCTTGTTACTGTTTTGTAAAAAGATTTCAAGAAAGAAAGAATTTAAGATGTTGTTAGTTTCACTCTTAGGAAAGAGAGATTAAAATAAATAAAATAAATAAATAAATAAGATAAAATAAAGAAAAAGTTAAATAAATGAATTAGAATCAAAATAAATAAAATACTAACTGTATTCCCCTGCAACGATGCCAAATTTGATAACGTTTTCGTTAAGCGATCAAATTACCACTACTTAACTATAGCAATTTCAGTATTGCTAAGTTAGTAGTGAACAAACTAGATAGGGTTAAGATAACCATGATCCGTCTCTCAATGAATACGAAATTGATTTAAAATAATTTGATTCTTATAAAAATGCAATTAAAACAAGTAACTATAAAAATATGGGGTTTTGATATGCAAAGAATGAATGTCACACAAATAAAAGATTGTAAACAAAGTAATAGTAAATAGGTCAATTCCACTGCTTTTTCAAAATTGGATTCTTCATCGGTTATCTAGAGATTATTGTTAAATTAATTATTGTTGTTGATTTCAAATTAATTAAAGTAAATTCTTAACTAATTTGTTGGCGTTCTTACTATTAACCAAAATAAATTCTCAATTAAAAGTAAGAACTTTGTAGATTAGTCATAGTAGATTCTATCAAAGTACAATCTCTAATTAAATACTATTATGCCTAATCATGTCTATTCTTTTATTTCTAAAATCAAGCAAAAAGCTAATTAATCAAAGTAAATTCTTGATTAATTCTAATTAAAGTTTTTACCTCTAATCAAAGTACATTCTCAATTATTAGCAAAAACCCATTTAATTACAAGAAAGTTTATAAATTTAATCAAAGTAAATTCTCAATTAAAGTTAAAAACCCTTAACTCATGTGATTAACATGCATGTAGATTAAAACATATAACTATTTAGCTATTATGTAAATCATTACTTTTCACGTGATTCAGAGATAAAAGACATAAATGAAATATAAATCTCAACAAAAATCAAAAGAATAAATACATTAATTCATCTAACCTTAGAATCTAGTTAAGAAATTACAGTGCAATCAACCCTAAAAGCTTAGGCCTCCATCGCTTGGATGAAATATATGATAATATGATGAAGGAAAGAAAATGAAAGGAGAGGAAGAAAAAGATATGTGGTGGATGACGGCATCTGCCAAAACCAGAGAGTTTCTTAGTGTCGTTCTTCTGCTCCTTTAGGCCTCTTTATATAGGCTTCAATTGGACTTGGACTTTACCTGTTCGGTTGCTAAAATCTTTTATCTTTATTTAAATAATTAGCAACTTAATTTCTGTCCAATTTTCAATTCTGCCCCTCTTGTTTAACCATTTTTACAATATTGACCATAATTTGACCAGAGTTGACTGTTGCTTTGACCAGTTGACCAGATTTGACCAGTTGATTGCCCTATGAGAGGCTGACACATGGCAGTGCACTTTCTCTCTCATAACTAGGGTTTCACTCTCACACTCTTCTCCAACGAAGCTGCTACGTGATGATAGTGGTGGAAGAATGCGTTGCAGGTGCAGGTGTGATGAAGGTGCTGCTGCATCATGGTGGCTGCCAATCTGGTGTAGATTTGTGAAGATGATGGAGGCTTGAAGGTGCGAAGGTGGAGGTTCGAACTGCTGTTGTTTCATGCACGAACTCATGATGCAAATGGTTTCATGATGTAGTAATGGTGTGGAAGCGCACTATAGTAGCTCGTGTGGAGACGAAGAGGCGTGGTGGCTGCCGGCGAGAAGGATGGAGATGCGCATGCAGGTGCGACTGTTACAGGTTGAAGGCTGCAGCTAACGACACTACGGTGGCTGAAAGGTTGGAGGGTGGCCATGACTGCTGTAGGTGGTGGATGTCGTGGATGGTGGTCATGGTGGCACGATGGCTGAAATTAGGGTTAGGATTTCATGTGTGAGATGGAGGAGATGATGATGTGGCAGTGTATAATTGGTGCAGATGTGTTTGCAAGGATAATGACACGTGCCAGCATATGGTTGGTCTGATTTGAAAGGTGGGGATTGCCACATGGCATAATCTGGTTGAGTGGAGTTTAAGTGGTAGCAGGGGTGCAACTTAGTAAAATCAATTTTTATGCAACTAAAATCAATTTTTATGCCATCTTTACCTTACATACTCAATAAATCCAATAACACAAATCCTAATTAAATCAATACTTAAGCACAAAAATTCTATTAAATCCCCAAATTTAAACATTAAATGAGGGCAAAAATTTGAACTCATCACCAAGCAAGGTTTCTTTATGGCCTTGTATTTGGGCCTAGAGGATATGGGCGATAAGAAGATACCTGGATCTACTAGCTTGGAGCGCAAACTTTCTAGAAGAAGGGCTACCTTATATGCATATGAGGGGAAATATTCCAGAAGCTTGAGGGCCCTTGGCTAGAGTGTCTCCAAGTTCATCTCTTTTGTGATACACATGGTCTTGCCATGTGTCCTTCTCCTATTGTATAGGATTAGTGGTCATGGGTCATGCTCCTAATGGAGAGGATTAGAGGTCATATGTCATGCTCCTAATGGAGAGGTTTTTAAGCTTAGTCTCTAAGTTCGAGTATCAAGGTTTTGCTTCTCCATTTTGTGAGACACCTCTAAGGTTGCTTAGCTTATAAAAAGTTATGTTGCCAATTTTTTGTCACACTATTCACCCTTTCTAGGTTTCCTCTAGCCATCCTTCCTCTATAGTTGGCTCAACCTCTATTAAGAGCACTCAAACACCAACATCTTACCACCATGAGCTCATGAAAACCGAGCCAATATCCTAGTATACACCTTGCTTTCGTGCACCACTTCAACATTGAATTCTCTAACTTGGCTTGAGTCATATAGCTTGGAAAGATCCTCCTATCACATCCTTCATATAATTGTTATATTTGATAGTCATTGAGAATTCGAGCTGATTAATTCTTTAATTTGATTGTTCATTTTGAATCTTCAACGTCATTCTTCAAGACTTCAATTTTGAACCAACTTGATATCTTATGTCCTTTCATGAATGAGCTTAGACTTAATTTGAATTTTACTCTCTTCGAACCTTCATAATTATCCTGTTAAGGAAATTTTGTGCAACTTGATTTGGGATTTGAATCGTTAGAGCAATAATAATATTTCAATGAAACAAATCATAGAGATAATTTCCTTAATGCTCACATTTCAAAATGTAATTATCACAATATAATTTTCATAAATGTTATAGCTCATATAATACATTCTTTGCTTTGAGTGATCAACATTTAATTCATACAAACCATTCGGAGAATAAAAGATTTATGATAACAAAGCGCATTATAATTCACTTTTGTGTTTAAATTGTGTAACGTTTTAGTCATCTAATTCTTTGTGTTACTTAGGTCTTCTAATGCATTGTGTTAACTAAATACTCAGCGGTTGTCTAATGACTTAGGTCATCTAATGCTTCAAATATGATGATTACGTACCATTGTTGGAATCGTCCAACCCCTTGACTTGTCTAGTACACAGACTTGTCTAATGCTAAGACATAGCCTTTGCATTTACGAAATTTCTTGCTTTCCCTAACATAAGATATATGAGTATTAATCATTAAGCACGCAGAATCAAAAATACAAATCATACATTTCGATGTTCAAACCATATTGATGAAATATTCAACCTCATTATGCTTGTTAGACATTCTATATTAGTCATCTAACACAACTTCACCTCTAAATAGACTCTCGTTTAATAGAGTTACTATTTTGTTATTATCAAAACATTATTAGTTAGCAAATGTTGTCTAATTCAACAATCTCTCCCTTTTTTATGATGACAAAACCATAAAAGAGTAATTCAAACCATTAACTTTGAGAACACATTTAATTAATAAGAGTATAACATATCAAAATATGTTAGAATATTAATTAAAGCAATTCATCACCATCCTTAAATTCAAACTACACAAATTCCTACTTTATTTATCTTTGACCCAATCATCAATTTTTAATTAAACTTGTTTATCCTTATTATAAAACCTTAGCACTTCATAAATTTTCCCTATTTTAGAATATTAAAATAACCCAAAATCAGGATAACTCCAAGGAAAATATATTGATCATTCAACTTTTGCCAATTTTATCCCTGTGTTCATAAACAATAGTTTAATAACCAACAAAATATAACTTGACAATGTCAAAGCACCACGCCAACCACTTTCTCTATGCAAATTACTTGTGCAATCCACTATCAAATGTATAATGTAATAAAACTAGGTTAGCTCCCTCTACCATGACAGACTACACCTTTTTCCTTACCTACTAGTTCTAAAACATTATTTCCTTGCTTCCGATCAAGTGCATAAGAAAACCAACAAATAAAACCATTTATGGTTAACACCACTAACAATAATCCCTTTTGATAGAGAAAGAAGAATGCTCTTACTAACTTACACCGTCCAACCTAAGCCTCAACCGGAACAAAGAAACTTTGCTCTGAACTCATGTACCTTCGCGTTTTCTCTCTAATTACACCGACTCATTTTTCACACTGCCTTACACGTATGCCCTCAACACACATTCATTTGTTTATTGCTCAATAATTCTACATTAATTCCAAATAAAATAAAATAGTTAGAATATTAAATTTAAAAAATTTAACTATGTAAGACCCGACAAAATCAAATAAATAAATAAGTATTTATTTAATAAATGTGACAGCGGGAATCTCTAAATTATTTAATGTGGAGAGAGAAGATAAGGAATAATGGTAGCTCAAATGGTATAGCATGTTGACGATGTAGAGAGGACTTGGGTTCGAGTCTTGTGAATGCCATTTGTGGGTTATTTTTATTATTTAATTATTTTGGTACAAGCATGGTTGTGGGATAATGGAGAGTTGATGTACATTGGAGTTGCAGAACCCTGAAACAACATTGAACAATCTGGGATTTTTTCCAGAATTGTATGTACTGCTTGGCGGCGCATGAACTGTCGCTAGGCGACTCATGTTAAAACAACCCAGTTTCTGGGTTTTTTTTAAGAACCACTTGGCGGTGAAGAGCTGCCGCCAGGCGATGCGTGTGGTGTGTTCAGAAAAATGTTATTTTTCGTATTTTCGCGGAACAGGTATCGTCGGACGCTGGTTGTAACATCCCGACCGAATATTACAGATTTAAATAATAAAATAAAGAAATCGTACTTACGAGTCAATTAATAAAACTTCATTTCCCAAAAACTCAAGAAATTTAATTCAAAAGTTTAACTTAATTACAATACCAAAATCTCATAACGTAAACTGATTCAAAACCATAATATTAAATCCATTACAAATGTCAAACTCTAGTAATAAGAGTTTACAAAATTATTATAAAGTCCTAAGACATAAAAACTTTGATAAAATATTTTTTTCCCAAGCTAGCCCCACTCCGGCTTTACGCATCACCAAATCCACCTGCGACATCATCTGCACACGTATACCGCGTATACGATCATCGCCAAACACAAGCAGATAGGGTGAGCTAACTGAATAATATATATATATATATATATATATATATATATATATATATATATATATATATATATATATATATATATATATACAATAGCTACATATATCACAACCACATCAAAGGAAAATCATCCTTTGATTCCATAACGCACGACCACTACCATGCCAACCGTGTTCTACGTCTTCTAGTGAGTACCTCAAGGTGTCTTGTTGCCACATTTACCGGCCACAACCGGCAAAGCATGTGTGGGAAACCATGCTACAGATCGTACACTATAATGCTAGGTGAAGTTCCCAATACGAATAACATTTGTACGCCCCAAGACTACCAAACTCGTTAGTTACTACTGAGGAGGGCAATCTAACTAGACCCATTCGTACACGTCGCTACTTGCAAACTCTCATCAGCAACACTTGCCAACCCGAGCCACAACTCAAGAGTTCCTCGTGTGTGTCTGTCATCCCAAACCACAACTCAAGATATGCTATTCCGAGCCACAACTCAAGGAATACCACGTGTTTAACCCCTATCCCAAGCCACAACTCAAGGGATATATTCTTAGCCACAACTCAAGGAACACCAACAAGCCAACCTTTAAGGTATCATAGAAGCATTGTAGACCACACATATCACATAAACAAAAACCACATCTACTGCAACAACATAGCCTGGTGCTGCTCACGAGGCGTCAGGCGCTGCCCACTTCCAGACCACCTGGCGGGGGATCCGTACTGCTAGGCGCGTAACGCCTCTGAACCACCAACTTTATAGACATCTCCTAACGGACCTACCTTCACCGCGGGGGGCACGCGTTCCAGGAGCCCACTATTTTGATAGCTATTGCCTAGCGGATCTCATTTTGCCGCCAGGCGCTGCACCAATACAATGATAAGTACTGGTTTAAGCACTCCAGATTTGATGGCACTCTCTTAATAGGTACCAACACCCACTATGAACTTTACCAACTTAGCTAAATCAACTTCCAGGTGATTTAATCTTAATACCAATTTTTCTACTATCATTTAGATTCATAACCCAAGATTTCCAATAAGGAAACTAACTCAATTTCAACATTATTATGTCACAACATACCACTGTTAAGTTTAAACCTCATACACTATATTATTTACCCCAATTATTGCCTAAGTCTCTACCACTTTCACATAGCATAACCATCATGCCTTAACTATATTTGCACTACAATTCCAACTAGAGCAATTCCCCTCAACCTTACCACTCCAAAATTTCAGTTTACCTTCTCACCAAACCAACCCCTGGTTTTATTAACCTAAACTCTACTTATTATAGTATCCAAACCTAGCCTAGACAAGTTATAGCTTAGTGATCATACATACCCTCATCCTACTCCTTTCTTATACTCTTAGCCTTAGTCCTCATATCCAAAATTCTCATCTGACACTCACATGCTCCAATTTAAACCTCAACCTTCACTACACACCAAAACAAATGAAACCCATTACTCTGGTATCGCGCCTGGCGGCAACCAAGGTGTCGCCAAGTGGTTCCTGCTGGTCCAAGAACCCCAACATTTTTCCTACACTTGCGAACCTTAACCCATTCACAACAACTCTGATTTCCGTTAATTTATGACTCAATAGAATATGATTCCAACTTTTAGGATCACAATTCATCCCTAACACTTTCCATACACGAATTCGTTCACATTTTCTGTTTAGATTAGTGTCACTATAGAAATCCCTAATTCATCAACGCTAAGATAACCTTCATGCGATTTTCATCTCAATTAACCCCCAATTCCATGAATTCCAATGCAAACACGATGTCTAATCATTCATAACGATTAGAACGTGGTTTCTTCCCGATCAAAAACCTCTCAGAACACAAAAAACATCCAAATAGAGTTAACTCAACTCGTGTTGCCTGGCGGGTGTTCATCATCGCTAGGCAGTTCATTAGGAAACCGATAGACTGGGTGTGCAATCTTGTGTCACGTGGCGGCAAGGCTTGCGCCGCCAGGCGATTCCATCTCTGGAATCCAAAACGACCTAGAAAAATATGTGTCGCTTGGCAGTGGTTCATCACTCGCCAGGCAGTTTCTGGAAATTCCAGAAAACACAATAATACACGAGATAACAAAATCTATGCATTCAATTTATCATACATGTCATGCAAATATGAACACAAAAACAAAAGGTACAATTCAGCTCCCCTAACCTGGTTTCCTTAGCTTAATTTGAACTTTTTGTGAGTTCCCTCTTGATCACCAATGACCTTCCTCTGATTCTATCTCAATGCAACTCCTTGCTTCACTCAATCCTCACAGCACACTCTCAATTTCGTATTCCTCTGACTATGCAACAATGACAACCACTAAACCACTCTCCCTTTCCCTTAATTGGTCACTAATTGTTGTCTTCGTGAGAGGTAAATGGTACAAAATGAAAATACCATTAAACTAGAGTAAATTGTCATTCAATGGCCATTCTATGATGGCTTTCCAGCCCCCTTGGTTGCTAGGGTTTCCTTGCCCTTTCACCTTCATGCCAAAACTAATTTTAGCAAAAGGAAAGTTTAATTTGGGTTCACCAAGGTTCAAACCCATACCATGCCAACCAAAGTCAAATCAATGCACAACCATTTAATCAATTCATGTTTCATGATGATTAATATAATTCTATTATTATATTATCACTCAATATGATCAAGCATATTATTAAAATAATAATAAATAAAATAACACATAATTGGCATATATAGGACTCAAGTACTCTCACACAATCAAGTACTCTCAACCACTTAAGCTAGTACTTTTCCACATCACACATGTCATAATTAAATGACATAAATGCTCCCACTACCCGCATTTATTAATTAATTAATTACTTAATTAATTAATTTTCACGGTTCTTACACTAGTTTTGTAGCTCCAGGCGCCAGGTTCCTGATTTCTAGGTGTTAGGCACCACCATTTTTCTTGTTTGCGCAATTTGCGTAAAACTGCATTTCTTGATTCGTTAACCATTGGATTTAGGTGAAATTTGGACAGGTGGTCCATAACATGTAGTTCTTCACTTTGAACGGTGGAGATTTTATTTGTAGGTTAGTAGCTAGAGATATATATTACTCATGATTGCTGGCTTGGAAGTCTTTAAAATGCATGAATAAACTCTTGATAATTTCTAGTAGCTACTATGTGGCATGAGTTGGAATCATGATTGGGTTATGTTGTAGGTCTCTATGAATTTGAATGTTCCTTTGGGTTAGTCACATGTTGAGAATTAGTTTATTGGAGAATACATGTGTATCCATATAAATTTAAATTGTTGCATAGGAGGTGTGAAAAGTTATATTAATTTGCATTAGTGCATAGAATCATGTACTTAAGTTGTTAGAGGGTTGTTGCTTTATATTTGATTTGAGCATGCATTATTCATAAGTTGAAAGTGAATGCAAGCATGGATTTAAATGGTAGATATATAGGGATTGAGGCATGTTAAGTGTGGTGAATTCTATTTATACTTGAGTATTGGTATGATCTCAACTATGAACCCATTAGTTATGTTAATGTGTTCAATTGTGATTCAATCATGCTAATATGACTAGATAAGTGTGGTTGATGTTTTGGATTGCTTGTGGATTGTTTCGGTTCATTGAGAACCTGTCCAAAGTGCCAAAAACCAGTAGCATTAACTCTACTGGTATAGTGACTAGCGGTGCAGGGCGAATTGCAAGGCAATAGCGACCAAACAAATGCCACTAGGATCACGCGGCGCCTGGCGGCAAGGGTGGTTGCGCCAATGGCTATGTTTTTGTTTGGTGCCTGGTGTAGAGAGGGTTCCGCCACACGGTCTATGTTGTGATTTTGCCTTGCGGCGCTTAGGCCGCGCTAGGCGATAGCACTGAGGGCAGTGTGCTCTTTTAGATTGCGTTTTGCGTGTTTGTGATGTCAGACTTGGTCCAAGAGATGCTTGTTTGTGTCATGAGCGGGTATGTTCATGGCTAGTGGTGAACACGTGATAATATGAGCGAGGAGGTTCATATTATGAAGCTCTCGTGTGAGGATACGAGCTGGGAGGTTCGTATGTTCTGTGCTCACACTTGAGGGCTATTGCGAGAAGGTTTGTAGTTGGACTACGGACAGGGAGGTCAGTAGAGTTGGACTACGAGCAGGAAGGTTCGTAGAGGCAAAACCACGAGCAGGCAGGTTCGTGGAAGCATCATATATCTTGGGTCCAAGGTCAAGTAATTCCTTAGTGATTTTGATGTGCGTGGTCTATGGGGCTTTATGTGAAACCTTAAGGATGAACTTTGTTGTAGCATTCTTGAGTTATGGCTCGAAATGGTATCCTTTGAGTTGTGGCTCGGGATATTGGGTAAATAGGTGGCATTCCTTGAGTTGTGGCTCGAAATGGCTTTACTTGAGTTGTGTCTTAGGATGGCGGATGGACACGAGCAATCCTTGAGTTATGGCTTGAATTGGCGAGTGTTGCCGGTGTGAGTGTGCGTGTTGTGGCTCGTATGGATGGGTCCAGGAAGATTGCCCTCTTCGGTGTTAGCCGACGAGTTTGATAGTCTTGGGACAGATACAAACTATGGTTCGTATTGGGAACTCCACCTGACGTTACAGAGTGTGGTCTGTAGCAGGTTTCCCTCACGTGTTTTACAAGTTATGGCTTGTAGGTGGAGGCAGCAAAGGGTATCTTAAGGTTATCATCTAAAGACGTAGAACATGGATAGCATAGTGGTGGTCGTGTGGCATAGAATCAGAGGATAAAGTTCCTTTGATGAGTGTATGCATATATATATATATATATATATATATATATATATATATATATATATATATATATATATATATATATATATATATATATATATATATATAT
>Ga0209589_1012438_pt1 | contig 11551 bp, 6 predicted proteins | sample CowpeawhiteBW_FD_187525 | JGI IMG/M metagenome (GOLD analysis project Ga0209589, IMG submission 187525) | Root nodule microbial communities of legume samples collected from California USA - Cow pea white BW (SPAdes) (version 2) | ecosystem: Host-associated > Plants > Roots > Nodule | place: USA...
TGGCTTTCAAAAGCAACAAAATTTCCCCACATCCGCAAATTCTTGGCACAAATCCAGAACTTCGATTTTGAGAAGATGAAGATGAAGTCGTCGAACACTTGGATCCATAACTCCTCCTCATATTGGGAAAGCTTAAACAACAAACTTGGTGCTGGTCGATTTGGGTCCTGTCGAATCTCTATTCCACTTCACGGTTAATCAATTTCGATTTGGGTCCTGTCGCAGGCTGGTCGTCGTCATTCTCTCTTCCGGTGTTGGTCTTCCAATTCAAGCACGGAGGTAAAACAAGGGCAACGAAATGTAGGTTAAAAATTGAAGTTAATCGGTGCGGTTTGATATTTCAGAGATTTTTAAAAAATAAAAAATTAATGACACGTGCCAACATTTTATGTGAAGACGTGTCAACATCTCACATGCTGAAGTGGAACGCCGTTTGCCACTCACCATTTTTTGTAACGCCGTCCTAACGGAAGGACCAATAACACTCATTTCAAAACTATGAGGACCATACGGTGAGAAAGTTTCGGTGAGGGACCATTTGCAATTTTTGGTGAAACTTCAGGGACCAAAAACGTATTTTTCCCAATACATTATTTACTCTTACCTTGTGTTTGGATGAAGCATTTCAACAATACTGAGAAATTGAAATGCATTGTATTTGAATTGCTTGCAATTAAATTCCCTTCCTTTTCTAAATAACTTGTTTGGATAAAGATATTAAAATACCTTACATTTCAATTTCTTGTTTGGATAAAATAATTGAATGTCTTGTGAGATAAAATTTCATTTTATCAATATTTATTTTAGGCTTAATTATGTTTTGAATTCATGATAAATTTGAAAACAGGTCGGTCAGGCTTGTCGGGTCAACGAGTCGGTCATGTCATTGGGCCTGCCCGATACATTTAGGTCGTCAGGCCCGCCCGACACCTCTAGGACATTTGGCTCGCCAAACCCGTGTGGGTTGTCGGGCTTACTCGACCCGTTTGTGTCATCAGGTTAGTCCGATCCGTCAGGATCATCTGGCCAACCCAACCTGTCATGGTTGTCGGGTTTGCCGGGTCTGTTTGGGATTGAATTCAGAGTGTGAGGTTGAGTAAGAAGAATTTCAAATTACACCTTTTTTTAGAGTATTTGAATTTCTTCTAATTTAGCTAATTGAAATACTTTAAAAAAGCTGCATGCATTTTAAATTTTTTTTAATTTCTTTATCCAAATAAAGAATTTCATTGCAAAGAATTTCAAATTCTCCAAATAAATGAATCAACATCTTGAATTGTCTCGTCCAAACATACCATTAAGGTACATATCAAATATTTGCGCCATAGGTTTTCTTGATTTCTTTGACATATCACCTGCAAATATCTTTTCATATTCAATATATAGGTTTTGTAAGAAAATATACAATAAATATTTTAATTTAATAGGAAATCATTAATATTAGAAATGTTCTTAAAAAATATTATTTTTACATAATAAAGAAAATTAATTAATGAAGGACAAAAATATTTTTTCTCTAAATATATTTACATTCCCGTAAAAAAAAGTTAAATTATTAAGATTAATTAAATAAATAAGGCATGTACTCCGCAGTCACGAGCGAAACGTCGCGTTTAAAAGCGTGGAGAAGAGGAAATGAGCAATGACGATGTTGCGTTTCGCAGTGTTCTTTTTCCCTAAATCGTTTTAGGTTTTCCAGAATTTCTTGTGATTTTTCAACCGTCGCATTCCTCCATTTTCCCGTTTCGGTATATTGCGAAATCAGATCAGTATCGTCCACCTCTCGAGATTTGGTACGATCTCTCTCTCTCTCTCTCTCTCTCTCTCTATTAACTATGGAAATGGATTTTTTTAAGTTGTCGATCTATGGATAACTTGCAGCATCTTGTATTGAATTTGAAATTTTACAGAGCACTGAATATTTTTGTGTTTATGGTTGATTAGTTGATTAGTCACTTGCTGGCAACTCATCGTAACCATGTTTTTGAGTGCCCAAATTTCTTTGAATTTTCTTATTCTGGAAATAGAGTTAATCAGTATCGTGAAAACACTATTTCTTAAGTTAAAATTTGATTTTCCGAAATCATTTAGATTATTACATAACATTCTTGCTCTCTGCATCATCATGATATCATTGTCTAAGTAGTTAGTTATCTATAGTGTTCATGTGTCAATGAATTGAGCTTTAGTTCATGTCGTGAATAGATGGAATACAATAATAATAAACGCAATGTTTGAAGGTGGTGGAATAAAACCACAAAACAAATGACTTCTTCAGTACAATTCGACCTGATTCTAATTTTTTTCTTTCTGTCTGGTAGTGATTCTTGCAAAAGTGGTATTGCAATACCAGATATTTCATTTCAACCAACCACTGAAGCAGCCGTAATGGGTATAATTAGGAGTAGCTTCCTTTTCATTGCTGGGACGACTTTTGGGATTTACTTGGTTCAGAATTATCAAATTCCTAATTTGAGGAATCTAGCAGACACTGCCTTGTTACATGCAAAGCAAGTTGAGGAAAAATATCGAAAATCTAAGAAGAAGAGCGATGATGATTAACCATGATTAGAATCATCACCTCCCCTTATTAATCAGGTTCTGATTTTTGTATCTTTTGAATATTTGTCCTGCATTTTATAGATCATAGGATGAGGTACCCTTATTAACTAGAGCACTTAGAAAACACAAATTATGGAAGATCTTTATAGAAGGAAGTTTTCTTTGCATTTACAAACACATTAAATCCAATTTTCACGAGAATTGTTTTCATTCTTCTGTCTTCTGGTTGTAGTGGCATGATGAATATTGAGGGTTGTTGTTGACTTGTTTGTTCTAATCCCTGTAAGTGTAATTAAAGATCTGCTTATATTTGCAATAAAACAGTGTTATTGCACTGTTATTGGTTTATTATAATCAAATATTGTATTTAATGTTCTTGAAAGTCTAAACTAATTCTAAATTAATCTCTTGACGTTAGAACCTCATTGTCATTCCTCAATATATGATTGAATGACTGTTTGTAAATTGTATTAAGAATAGAACTTTATATTCAGCTAGAGTAGTTAAATGTTTTCTTGGCAGATAAAGCATTGGATGATTTTTTCCAAACTGAAAACGTGAAAAAAAAAATAGCAAAAAATGTTTTCTCATTTCAAATAAAATGAGGTCTGAGAAAAAAAGAGAGAGTATATATATTACTGCCATCTAATAAAAATACAAGAGTATATATTTGACCGTTCTGTTTAATATGTAGCATGAATTGCAACCAATGGAAATGCAAAAAGTCAGTGTTGGAATTTACATAAGTTTGAATGCTAATGAATGTGACATGAATACTGGAATGTAAAGCTTTAATTCCTCTCTCTGTTTCCAAATAGATAAGATACTCTATATTCTAGCAGAAAACTTCGCTTGTGGTTTAGCATATTTGGATCATGACGGATATAGTATTATTAATCAGAGTCCTTTCAGTCTTTTAGATATAAGTTTTCTAACTTGACCTAGTTTTTCTGGCCTAAGATTTAAGAGTGATATCCTATCTTATTAATGGTTTTTTTTACACCAGTTTTAAGAAAAAAATAAGAGAAAGAGCAGGTTTTAAATTAATTACGAATCATAGACCAAGTCGTGTTGGGTTCACCTAAAATCACTTGCAAGCCACATGATTCTGAGCTAAATTTCTGGGAAGTGAAAGTCGTGTTTAGCAGACAAGAAGACTTTGAAGTATTTTGCATTATACTGAAGTTGTGTTTATGCTGAAACAGTAGTTCTCAGTGCTCACAACTTTCAATTGAATTTTGTAAATTAAAAACCGTGTTCAAGAGGCACGACTTCAAATGGAACATAATTATGTTTAATAATATGTATATATATAATACCTAAGTTTAAACTTTATAAGCATTCATCATTATTAAAATGCGTTTTATAGGTTGAAGAAGGAAGATTGCTAATATAGTTAAATAATGTGAAACGTTCTGTTTAATACAATATGAATTTCCATTGAAACTTACAATAGTAAGTTTAAATGTACTCACCCCGCATGAATTTTGTTTTTGTTAATATTCTCGTATACTGTCTATATTTATTCAGGGATGACAATACAAAGTAAGTCATGTCGCTCGCAGACCCAAAAAAAGTTTGTTTTATTTCTTTAATGCCTTCTATTTTGAATATTACTTTGTATTCCTTTATCATCCACAATTTTTGAACTCAAAGAGTACCTTGTTGTTTCTTTCACAGTAATATGTTCTGTTGTTTTATTTTCACTTGTATTCTCAGGTACAAGACTTCTTTTCAATTTACTCTTTTTTATTATTCTGCAGATTAAATCTAAGTATTGGTGTGGCAGAGATGTTAGTAAAATATTTAATACAAGTCTTAAAAAAAAGGTTAGTCAATATTCAATGGTTGGATAACTTACTAATTTACCTTTTTCTTTACCATTTGACTTTTTAAAGTAATTCAATTAGTTTGACTTTTGTTTTTATTTTTTAAATTATTATTGAAAATTAAGAAATGATTTATTTTCGTTTCTTTCAACTAATTATTTTGACAAAAAAAAAACTCATATTTAAATGCAATTTTGATATTAGACTTAAAAACAATTTATTACTTTTTATTAGCTTAATCAGATTAATTACATAATCAATAATTATTTTTATTAAAATTTTCTATAAAACTAAACCATATCATTAGTAGGATCGGGCATAATTAATAATTCAATTTTAAGAAACTATGATTAGGATACAATTTCTCTACGTAGATCAATCATGTATGACAATGTATTTTGAAAATTTAAATGTGATTTTTCACCAAAAAATGACAAACTCACTCAACATATGTTACATATGTTTGATAGTTCAACTTCACCGACACAATCTAAGGAAAAACGAAAACATTATTTTTTTTTCTTATTCTTTAACAAAATTATTAAACAAAAAATAGTTTTTACCAGCATGAATTCTTTGAAACAAAAATAGATTTGAAATTTGAAACAATTCAGAATTTCATTCAAGATGACCAATATTTCAAAACCCAACTTTTCATCCTCATCTTCCACCCTATTAATATCTCCAAAAACTTTAAAAGCAATTTCAATTATTATTTTCTAAACAGTTTTAAATTATAAAAGTTAGATTATTATTGCATAGTATAACCATATATAATAAAATTAATACAGTTCAGTTCAAAATTAGTGCAATTCAATTCAAAAATAGTATAGTTTGATTCAAAATTAGTGCAGTTTGGATAAAAAAACGGTACCGTTTGTTTCAAGAATAGTATAGTTTGGTTCAAAATTAGTTCAATTTAGTTCAAAAAGAGTATAGTGATTTAAAATTAGTGCAATTTGGATAAAAAATAGTACTGTTTGTTTTAAAAATAGTGTAGTTCGATTCAAAATTAGTTTAATTTAGTTCAAAAAGAGTATAGTGATTTAAAATTAGTGCAATTTAGATAAAAAACAATATCGTTTGTTTCAAGAATAGTGTAGTTCGGTTCAAAATTAGTGTAATTTAATTAAAAAATAATACAATTTGATTCAAAATTAGTGCAATTTGGTTCAAAAATAGTATAGTTTGATTAAAAAATAGTGCAGTTTGATTCAAAATTAGTATAGTTCAATTCAAAAGTAGGGTAGTTCGGCTCAAAAATAGTGCAGGTTGAAAAAATAGTTTTGTTACATAGTAATTTAGTTTATATTATAGTGCAGTTCAATTCAATTCAATTTTTTAGAACAAAAAATAGTTTAGTTCAGTATATTTGAACTATCTTTCGGTTCATGTAAACTAGTTTTCAATTCACTTTAATTTTTAGCAGTTCAATGCATTTCATTAAATTATGCCCAACCCTGACCATTAATAAACATATACCAGACTATTGTCATATCCAATGTCATAAATTGGTCCCTTAAGTCAAATATAGGAAAATTAAACAAATAGTTTAGTATTTAAATGGAGAGAGTGTTATATTATCACCTCTAATTAATGACACAAAAATATTTCCACTTAATTTATTTGTGATATCATGATACTATCACTATCATGTATATTAACGAAAAACAAACATTCACACTTGGATATGTTCTAATGTTAAAAAAAAATAAATCTAGGATCTGACAGCATATTACAGGATGTCAAACAAGAAAGAGAAGAATATGAGAATAGAACAGAAGATGTTTATTGAATGAAAGAAGATCATTACAAAATACCAAACGAGGAGTTTATAAAACAGTGAAGGAAAAAGAAAAAAACTAAACCTACATCAGAACATAAACTAACTATAACAGAAGAAGAGAAAAAATATAAATGCATGTCAAAAACATAATCCACTATTCCTCAAAGAGCCATTACGAGTTTTTTTATGCCATACTCGATGAAAAACATCTTGATCACTACAATTTATACAAAGAATCGGATCTCAATGAAGCTTCTTTCTCTTGCAATACTGTGATTAGATTAAGCTTCAAACTTTCCAAGGAGCACTTGAACTCTTCAAGATCCTCCAAACCCATGTTCTCATGTGAGAGATTCCACCTACAACCAAAACAAGAACTAATGTTTTGTGCTTCCTTCAATTCTTTCAACTGCTTCTGTTTTTCTTTCAACTTATTCTGCACATTCTCATATTCCAGCCTTTGCTTTTCAAGAAACTCTTCATGCTCGTGCTCGCTTGTAACTCTGCATTGTTGGTACACTCTTCCGGTGACGTAGCGGTGGAGGACGGCGGCGGTGGTGGGGTAGCCACAGGAATAGACGTTGCCGTTTTGAGAGGTGATGATCAAAGCAGTTTCTACTCTGCATAGAAGAGAAAGTTCAGTGAGTTTGTTGAAAAGCCCTAATTTGCGTTTGGAAAAGGTGACGCATCTTCTGTTTCTCTGTTCAACTTCTTTGATCTCAATCTTTCTCCTTCTTCCTGAATTTGATGTTCTTCCATTGTTTGCTGCAGAAGGAGGAGCCATTAGAATACTTCAGAAAACAGAGAGGAAAAAGAAACCTTAAAGAATTAATGACTCTGAAACATGAATTGCAAAATGTTTTGGCGGGAGTCCCTTTTATAATGTCCTAATCTTGCAATCTTATATTTTTTTTCATTGTATTAAAATTTAAAATTTAAATTTAAATAATATACAAATCAAATTCTAAAACAATTCTTTCATTTTATGCCATGTGTAAATTTTGGTTTAAATAATAAAAATAATAACTTTGGTTTTGGTCACTTTCAATTGTTGAAAAAATATTCAAATAAAAACAACGGTACCTAAATATTTTGTAAATACGGATAGTCTGATCATTATATTTGTAAATATTTTTAAAAAATATTCATGGACTCTAAGAAAAATACATTGATATAATTTATACCAATATATAAAGAGGATTTTCTCTTTTCTGTCCATATTTCATAATGTCGATTCTATTTGTGACATCCCATTTAAATAGATTAATCTACTAAACAAAACATCGCATAGTTATAATATTAAGGAGCAAAGCTGACAGAAGAAACCAGAGTTAAGAGATGTACTGTAACAGTCATCCATAGGAGTACTTAGAGGGAAACCTGGGCATACAACCATGCCATAATCAAAACCAAATCTAAAGTTTAACAGTTGTGCAAAAGAAATGCTCTAAGGGCATGGAATTACAAGGCACTAGGGCCATAGAACTTCTTCGAAAGCCATATCAACGGGCCCACTAGGCTGCACTGCTACCACCATCAGGCTTACCTCCAAAAGTATTCCCATCTGCTCCCACCAATGGTGATCATCGCAAAAGAGAAAACAAAACCGGAACATACACAAAATGCAAGGGTAAGCTAGTGTAATTTAAAACTTATCATAGTGTAAAAGAACAAGTACATAAACATTCCCAGGCATACAACACAGAGACACATAAGTCATGTTATGGCAAACAAGCAAGACACTATGACTCAATCAATTATCTGGATACATATACTAAGATCGGATTCACTGGACGCTTGCACTCGTGGTGGCCTCTACTGCTCTGCAGAGCCATTGCCAATGGGTTTCACCCTACCACACATAAGGTTAGCCTTTAAGCGTCTAAGGCCATTATCCTGCCAGAGACTAGGGCCTCCCGCTACTCTCACCACTTGGGTCAGTTTGCTCTACTTGAGACTCACTGACCCTTTAGAGCTTCGGGATGCAATCCTTACTTGAATCCATATCTTAATATATACACTACACACCACCATGAGATCTCCCCACGAGACTCATGGAATTACGCCTATCACATACAAATTTCATGTTTATCATATCCCAACCACCCCTTTCATCCCATACATTCAATTCTCATTTCACCCATCCATAACGTAAGAATTCCATGTCATTACTCATACCAAACATACCAATCCCACTGCATATAACTCATATAGTTACCCCATAATCGTACATGTTTGAGATAAATAGCTACACACAATGTAAATGGAGATGTAACACATAAATCTGCACGATTCTCGTCCAGGCTAGAAGTCCTTGCCTAAGCTATAACAACTGTCTCGCTTAGGCTAGGCCTTCTCACCTAGGCGAGGCCTGGAACAGTGGCAATCTGCGAGCATCTCGCTTGGGCGAGATCAGCTCGCCTGGGCGAGATCGCCCTTCGCCCAACAATGAAACACCTCGCCTGGACGAGGTTGTGAGCAGAGCAAACCAGATTTTCCTCGAGAACTCGCTTGGGCGAGTCACCCTCGCCTGAGCGAGACAACGCGTCGCTCAAGACCAGAGCCCTCCGCCTGGGCGAGTTGCTCTAGCAAAAACCTGGGCGAGTTTCTGACCCTAGGCGAGACAAGCTTGCTTGGGCGAGAATGACAGTTCTCGCCACTGTTCGCGTACATGCAATCAGAGCCACAGTTCAAACCAACATCCAAACACGCATGCAACTCAGTTTCATTCGATTAAACATACTTCTCAAGCTCATAAACATGGAACAAACCAACAAGACACCCAACGACAAAAATGAACGGTTAAATCTAGCTTCTCTTACCTCTGTTTGAGCACCAAAAGCAACCAGACCCTAACTATGTAGTACCACAGCTCCAGGAACTATGACAGTGAGCTGAAATGTGGAAAAAGATGACAAAACGAAGTTAAGAGACTTAACCCCAACTTAACCCACGTGTTTTAAACAGTGTGAAGAGGAGAAAGAACGGACCAGGAGCTCTAAACCTCAGCTTACCTGGAAAAAGAAGGAGTTTTGCTAGCTCAGAGACGTGAGGATGGAGAGCCCTGGCAGAGAACCTTGCTGAAGAACAAAGTGTTTGAGGGAGGGGAACCTCCTTCTGTAAAGGGGACAAGGCACATAATGAGCTGAAAAGGGGTATAGGGGTCCTAATGTAGGGCTGGTCTTGGGCCTCCGAAGGCCAGGCCCAAAACTCTATAACACTGAAAAAGGGGCTTACACTATTTTTTACAAATAATTATTTATTAAATTTTTAAAAATTAACGGTTATTTTTACCTATTTTTTATAAAACTGTTTTTCTTTTTTTTTTCTTTTTTTCTATTCATCAACAATTAATTTATCTATTCATTTTACTTTATCAATTAATTTATGTATTCATTTCACTTTATTTTTAATAAATATAAATTTATTTTATATATTAATTTAATAACATTACATTATTATCACATATTAATATATTATATTCATATTTAAAAAAATGCGTACTATAGGCATTCGTGTATGTTAGTATATATTTAAAGAGAATAAAAATTATAAGTTTATAGATTATGTAATGTGTTGAGAAGGGTCTGAGAGAAAGACAAATAATATAGAAAAATAATGAAAAATTATTATGTGAAGAAATGTTTGCATATATAATATTTGAAGTGACATTAAATATTTAATTTTATAGAAATAATTAAAAGATTAAAAGGAATTGAAAAAAAAAATTCATTATTTCAAATATAATAACTAACTACTTTTTGTTTTTAAATTTAATTATTATTTAATAAGTTTTTCGTAATCATAATGATAAATGTTAATTATATATATATATATATATATATATATATATATATATATTTTTTTAAGTGATATTTAAAATTTTTTAGATTGACGACCTAATAAGATAACTTATTTTATTTTATAAATCAATAGTATAAAATTAAAAGAATTCAAAATTAAATAATATTCTTTTTCTTCAAAAGCAAAATCATTTGGTAGGACTAAGAAAAATTAATTTTTAAAGTTTTAGATTTTAAAATTTAAAGTTAAATGAAAAAAGAAATGGATATTTTAAGATTTGATATGATTTTAGCTAGAAATATTCAATGAATCTGAGTCATTTCTTTAAATATTTTGTAAGAAAGGTTTATACAGCTTTTATATGGTGTCAGTTACTTGAAAAGGAAGTAAAAAATATATTTTATAAATATAGTTGTATGATTTATTTGCTTAGTTATTTTTTGTTATTTTAAATGCTTTAATAATTTTTTAAAAGTAATTCGTTTTGTACCTCTCTCTACCTTTACTGGTCTCATGATATTATAAAACTATTTAAAGTAATTCAATCGACTAACATATACTAATTTAAACTATTCAAATATTTAAAACAAATAAATGTTGTGATAATATTTTTATATTTTTTATATAAATATTTGTAAATGAAAGATAATTTTAACCAACTTAGAATTAATATAAATCATCTACTAAGTCAAATTACCCAATACACGTAAAACTATTAATCAAGTAACAAACTTTACAATATTAAGAATCCAAAAAAATCAAATTGGTTACGTCATGTAATATAATTATTCCACTAGATATAATTTTAACCATTCACTTAACTAAGTAGCCAATACAGATAACATAACTAACTAATAGAACAAATCATATATATATATATATATATATATATATATATATATATATATATATATATATATTAATTATCCATAAATCCATAACGACTGCAAATAAAATATTAGAAGTCAATAATAGTAAAAATAAATATATATCTTTTGAAGAGATCTCAAACCACATAGTATTAATAGAATATAAAAATATCAATTCCCACTTTTATAAATTGATTTTATATAAATATGAGTTAGATTTAATAACAAATATTTTATGCTTTTCTAGTAAACAATAAGTATATCTTTTTGAACTAGAAGACAATAAATTCATTTTCGTCTCTATTGTTTTCTTCGTTAACTTTTTCTTCTTTATGTCTCCCTTCACACCTTTCTTTACCTATTTAAGATTCAGTTCCTCTACTCATTTATTTTCACAATATTTATCTGAAAAATAATAATTTAAAATTGAAAATAACCGCTTGACAACTATATAATAATGATGATAATAATAATAATATTATGAATGGATGATTGATGACTAAATGAAAGAGAAATGTTTCATGGACATTCAAGATATTAATAGACATTTCAACTACAACCTAAAGAGAGGAAAGAAGATAAAAGAAAAAAAAAAAAAATTTTGAAGATCAAGAATTATATTATGATTTTTATATTTTATTTTTATTTTCTATTTTTTGACGTGATTTAATGTGAGTTATTTTTTTTTTTTTAAATAATAG
>Ga0209589_1012443_pt1 | contig 11547 bp, 2 predicted proteins | sample CowpeawhiteBW_FD_187525 | JGI IMG/M metagenome (GOLD analysis project Ga0209589, IMG submission 187525) | Root nodule microbial communities of legume samples collected from California USA - Cow pea white BW (SPAdes) (version 2) | ecosystem: Host-associated > Plants > Roots > Nodule | place: USA...
CTACGAATATGAGCTTATTCCATCCAAATGATTCAGATTCAGACCAATGGGTTATGGATATGCATGTTATTTTACATATTCTTACAATGTCACAATAGTTGATCACAAACAAGATGTTTGTTCACGTGGTAGCACAATGGTTTCATGAAGGTATATGAAACAAACCATAGTAGCAACATCGTCTAATCATACAAAATTACGAGGAAAGTTGTGAATATGTTTGGTTAAGGTTTATAATTCAACATCTGCAAGAAACTTGTGACTATCCCCGAGAAAGATGGAATCAACAACCATATATGAAGACAATAATGTATTATTCAATTGAAAAGATGATATAGATATCCAAAAATTCATTCATCTGAAAATATGACAAGTCTATTTGTAAAGTTTTTGGCAAGAAAAACTTTTGAGCAAATGACTCACAAATTCGGACTCTGTCACCTTAATGATGTAAGTTTACATGAGGGGGAGAAATAGAATATGTGATGAACAATATTGTATTAAAGAATACAGAATGTATGTTGTACTCTTTTTTCTTCACTAGGTTTTTTATCCCAAAGGGTTTTTCCTAGTAAGGTTTTAACGAGGCACATTCTTTATCAATGGACACTCAAGGGGGAGTATTATGAATTAATGATTGTCCATTGATTTGATACATCATTTACTCATATGATTCATTACTCTTTATGGTAAATATTTGTATTAACTAAGTTGATTTGTTTCCTTTATGGATTACATATTGTATCTATAGATAGGACTCTTCCTATCAATAATAACACATAGATGAGTTGCTCCCTATTCTCTATTCTCTATTCTCTCTCTTATCTATTCTCTCTGTTATTCGCTTTATTTCATAAGCGTAACATATTTTTCTTCGCATCACTTCATATTAAACAACCTCAGTTATTAACAAGATTCACCAAACATGTATCTTATACTACACACACCCAACACCAAAGGTAAACCGAAAAACAGATGTATATAGTAAAAAACAAAAAGTAGGCAATTAAAATGCTAAAACTAAATCAAACAGTTTCAACGATACAAATATATAATATAATGCTAGTTTTATGCTACTTCAATTTGGAGGAGGGAAGAAAATGGCATCTGCATTCCTCTTTGAACGAAAGACTTTCTCAACTTCTGCATCCACATTGAAAGCAGCCTGCAGAACCGTTGGTGAAAGAGCTTTCCATGCCCCAATACTTCCAGCCAGATGAGTAAATACAGGACTGTCATAACAACAATCACAGCCATTTTTTCAGTTAATATGCATCATAGATAGCTTCAAAACTAGTCACAACCAGAGAGATATGATCAAATAAGTAACACTTCAAACATAAACACTGACATAAGAAGTGTCAAACAACTATGTGTTAAGAAGTGAATTTTGACAATTGTTTGTTAAAAAAGAAAAACTCACTTGGGGGTAGTGATGATAGAGAACCACTCGAGGCCATCATTGTCAGCAATCTTGGACACAACAAAAAACCTTGGCACAATGAACAAATTTCCAGCTTTCACAGTTGTCTCCAAAACCCTACGACCATCAACACCAACAACCTGAGCACGACCACTTCCCCTCACAATGTAGGTAACCTGATATGCAGAATCACAAGAGAATCCTGGAGAACACATGGCTTTTCCATCCAACCTCACAAGGTCTGCTCCTAGACCAACCTCACCCACCAAGGGAAGGTTCTTGGTGTTCAACACCACAACCCTTCCACCATTCTTTATGTCAACATCCAATGGAGCCTCTTCACAGTTCAATGCCATGCCCTTCCTATGTTCCTCTTTAGGCTCTGGAAGCTTGATGTTTCCTTCAAGCTTCACAATACCCTTACCTGATTGATTCCCAACAAGGGCTTTCACAACCTTTTCTTCCAAGTCCCAGGCCCTCCCCACAAACTCAGTTGAAAATCCAGTGAAGATTCCATTAGCACCAGTCAGAAAAAAATCAGTGAATTCACCAGTCTTGTGGGCTTTTGAAGTTTCACCCAGGAACAGAATTACCAACTCAGTATCCTCCTTGTTGTACCACCATGTCACCACACCAAAAGGGAGTGCCAAAGCATCACCCTTCTTAATTGCAACAACCTTCTCTTGTGATTCGGGGAGAACAATTCCTGCAACTCCACTTCCTGTTTCCCACAAGTTCACATTTAAAATCAACCAATAATCACAATACTGAATCACTACAATAACAAAATGAGTCCTTTCACTCAATCATTTTTACGAACACCCTTACTGTATAATAGTATTATTATTCATTTGCAATTTTTGAAACGATGTAAAAATTTGTGAAAAGACTGCATCTCAGTTTTAAAACCTTGATCTTGATAATGTTCTTTAACTGTAGCATGAAACAGAAAGAAAGATGGCTATAATTTCAGAACTTTTTCTTAAATGTCACAAATCTTGTCTTCTCAAAAGTGTGAATGTCCGTTTTGCAGCATTTTCAATAGTTTACCAAACATGCTCTTGAGAATCTCAATAATTACAGTCTTACAATATTGTCAATACGGCGTAGCAGAGACACCACAATTCTTAATCAGTTTCTGATCATTAAAAAGTATTGCAGGGAAAATGAGAAAATGATTGATGGATCTTCCAACAAAAAGTAATGAATTTTTTAGCAAGGTGGTATTGGTATATGCAGAAAGTGGTGAGATATCATTATTGAAAAAGAAAGGATCTTTAAAAAGAACTTTTTGTTATTTCAAAAGATCATTGGGTGAATTAAGCAAATCATAATCAGAGAAGTGAAATACTGAAAAACTGATATGAAAAAAAAAAAGAGAGACAAGGTAGTGTGAGTTTACCTTGTAGAACGTATGCAACCTTGGAAGAGTCAGAGTACTGAGGAAGGGCAAAACCATTCTTCAGAAGAGCTAGCTTGGCAGCAGCAATGTTTCCTTCACGCAACATGGGAAGCTCAGAAGGGGACCATGCATAGTATGATCCACCATTGCTCTCGTACACCTTCTTGGCCAATTGAGGAGAAAGGTTAACCTCCATCTCAACAGAACACGACACAACTAAGGGAGGAAGAGAAAACAGAAAGATATATGACAGCAGAGGAACAAGAGAAAATTAAGCAGTGATCACTGATTTTTTTAGTCCCACCATGTGGTGTTGTGTATTTATAGCAATCTAAACATTTGACTGAATCCCCTTATGTTTTGTTCTGTTTTATCAATTATCGATTTCTGTTTCTTTCACCAGAAATTAAGTGGTACCTGCGCAAACAATTATACAGTTGTTCGGTAAAATTGTCGTAAAGATACGTGTGAAATGGACATAGAATTACTTTTAAATCAAATAATAACCCATTTTAATACCCATTTACCAAAAAGTTGGGTACAATATCATATTATCCCATAAATTCATTTTTAGTAAAAAATTAAAATTTAATTTATATTTTATTAAGGTAAATTTAATTAAAATTAAATTTTAATTAATATGTTATTATTTTAAATTTATTTAAAGTTAAAAATTAATTTATATTTTATTAAGATAAATTTAATTAAAATTAAATTTTAATTAATATGTTATTAAATTAAATTTAATTAAAGTTAAAAATTAATTTATTTGTTTTTTTTGTAAATTTATTTAAATTTTATTTCAAATTTTTTTTAAAATTTGCAAATAACAAAACAAATAATAAGTAAATTTTTGTTGTCGCAGATCAGTGGATAGACATTATCTATGTGCCACCTGACACATTATCATCTATAATAAGATATATCAGGTCAATATAGATTGAGATTTAAAAAATAAAAATAAACCAATATATATATATATATATATATATATATATATATATATATATATATAAAATGCACGTGTTTAATAATAATATCACTTAAAGTCATTTAAAAATATTTTTAATTAATTGATAGACAAAATATTTTACACTAATAAGACATATTTATTAAATTATCATAAAAACCATTATTTAAAAAATTGTTTGGCTGTGAAATATAGCAAATAAAGTGAGCAAGTTTTGCTAGAAAAAATATTAATCAGAACCAACATGTGAATTAATTAACATAATGCTGTTCCAGTTAACAAAATGTCTCGAATTTAAACTCTAATTATAAAGCTCATTAAATGTTTAGAAGGAAAATACCATTATACCTAGTAGTTCTTCAAGGAATTTTTTTTGTTCACTATTTGCAAACAGATCTATGAGCACTGTTTTTCTTCGTTAATCATTAACACTTCTGTTGAAGACATCATTGCGAATTGAAAAAAAGTACAATTTGGATTTTTTTTTTTTAAAGAAATCTCATATTATAATTAGTGGGAAGAACGCAAAATTACCGAAGCTAAAAATGTTACACATGGCAAACCACTTAGATTGTGGTGACAAATGGTTTTAGCTTTATGTGTGTTCTAGATAAACCAAATATCAAGTTAGTAATTATAGTTGCACAAATCATTATTATGATTGAACCAAATTTAATTCTTTTTTATATCTGATTATGTTGTTCCACGATCCTCTCCAGCTGGAAAAATAATTAAAGTAAAATTTTATTGGTTTAGAAAAGATGATTTTAAAAAATATTAAAGTAAAATTTTAAGTTAGGTTTTAGATATGAATTTTTGAAGTTCTATTTTTAATTTTTTTATTAAATCTTGTTTATAGGAGTGAATGCATACATCAAAATTAAATTTAAAGTAAATGTGTTTTCTAGTCAGGAGTATTTCACATGTTTAATCAATTAAGATTGTTATTTTTTTTTTATAGTTTTTAATTTGTGTTCTGATTAGTTAAGCCGTGTAAACTATAATTTTTCAATGTTTTGAGTCACTTTTAGTTATTCCTTCCAATTTGGGGTTATTATTGCTTAGCTTAGTAATGAAAATTTTGTACTACTTTTTTTTTACAGGATTTAACATTCAAATACTAGTTTAGATAAGAGAAAGCATATCAATTTTATATTTCCTTTGAAGATAAAGTTTAGAGACCGAAATTCAGTAATTTTGAGGAAAGAAAAAAAAGGTGAAACTCATGTTATTTGGTTTAAGTGAAAAATAGTGAAAAAATGAAGAAAAAAGAAATAAAAATATGCAAAAGTTTATAAATGATGTAATTAGTATGATATTTTTTTTAAAAATTAACTAATAAAATTGTAAGATCGTAAATTTACCTTTTTTGTTTAAAAAATAATTCAAAATAAGTTGTTAGTATAAATAATGATAAAATCAAATTATTATTTAAAATAAAAAATTATAATTGATGAAACTATATTAAAATTAATGAGATTATTATTATTATTAAATCCAAGACAAAGAAAAAGAGGAAGACCTCAAACTTTTTTACAAGTACAGTCTATTTTGTCAATGAGTTAATTTGGATCGTGGTCAAGTTTAAAGTAGTCGTGCTCACAAGTGTGACCCTTCTCAAATCATACAAGATTTAAATATTTGCATTAAACTATTTGATTTATATTATATTTTATATTTATAAATAAGATTTTGAATAAAACACACGAGTAATAAAACATATTGAAAAATTATTTTCAAATTTTTTCTTATATTCTCTCCTCTCTGATATATTTATTATTAGCTTTATTTTATAATAATATATTTATTTATTTATCTGCAGATAATTATAAAGATTGTCTTCAATTGTGTATAATAGGACTAATCTCTTTCAGAAGATCCAAAAGTATTTAAAAATATGTTGCCTCCACTCGACAATATTTTGTTCATTCACAAAAGTCAAGACTCTGGCAAATTGCTTCAGAAACTTGAGTAATATCATTTAATTATACTAATCACATTTTAATACAAGTGTTCTTTCTTAGAATTTGCTATCAGAGTTAAGAGACTTGCAAATGTGCTTAGGGTTTACATTGGCAATAATGTGTCAATTATAATAATGCTCACAGTAAGGATATATCTGAATTAGCTAATTATTTGTATCAACCAAAATCGTCCCACCCTGGTTAAAATCAAAAGGACAAATCTCCTTACATATGGAGACGGTCCTGACAATAAATTAGCATAAATCTTCTGTCTTAACAAAACAAACACCTCAAACTAACCAATAAACAACCTTGCTTAATCGAACATATTGGAAATGTTTCAATTGATAAACATTCTTTTGGCTTTGATCAGTAATATTGATCTCCCCTATCAAAAAGTGAGGGGCTAAGCTCCTGTCAACTCTTCCATTGTTATGATTGGGACACCAAATTATCTGTTGTCTGCATGTCAAACCACCATCATATATGCATTAGCCACGACCTGAAATATTGAATCTGCAGCTGTGAATTCAAAACTGAAGCTGCTCCCACACTAGTACAGGTAGAACCACGCCATGTCAGCAAAAGGAGTCAGTCTCTATCATGGGTTGTCCTTCAAATTATTTGAATTTCCATTTTGTACATGTTCTACAGAAGAGGTTGTTGTCTTTTCGGGTGCTTTCCTCAAGAAGCTTTTTGAATAAATTGCACCGAAGACAATAACCTGAAAGTTTTACTGGTGTTAATAGGTTTCTCATCAATTCATCAAGAATATGGTGTCACATTTAGTGTGTGAACTATATCATTGTGGTCCGAAATAAGTGTAAGTGGGGACCAGTTGTGATGGCTGATAAAGAAACAGTGTGGCACACAAAAGAAAGTAAGTCTTACAGCTCCAATCCATTGTTCCCAGCTAAGAGGATGGACAAACCACACACATGATATCATGATGCTTACCAACTGCAAGAGTTAGAATAAAGTATTATAAACACAGAAAATAATAATAGAAAGGATAATGTAAAATTGGACTTTTCTCTGCAATAGTTACCTGTCTAGTTGTCATTATTGTAGCAAATGTTAGAGCACCAAATGTGCGAATTGTGTAGGAAATAAAAAATTGACTAGCTGTTGCAACCTGTGGAAGTTGATATTATAACAAACTTCTTGAGTGAAATGGAAGATGTAGAAGGAATGTTTTTACAATTCTTTTATGGAACAAAGGGGTGTAAAAGCATAAAACATTTCAAAAGTCGGAAAGGAGAGCAAATTATTAACAGTGTATTGTAAAATTTAAAACAGAAGGGAAAATTTTCTTACTGTTGAAAGCAATGCAATGTCAAAGAAACAATCCTTATGGAGATACACAAACTCTACTGCTGGTAATAGTTGTCCTTGTATGATAAGACCTAAACAAATATCAGATGTCAAATCCAACCATGAAGCTAGAAAATAAACAAAAACTGAGAGAATAAAAATGGAGATTATCAGAAATATAAAGTTCAGAATGAAATTTTACAGTCTGTGACTCACCTGTCAGGCTAAGAACACAAGAACACAAAGTAGTATAGAATATCTGATTATGTATCTCCATGTTATAGCCTTTAAACATCTTATCTTGGAAAGTGCTTGTAAAACCATCACACCTATTAGACCAGACAGAAAAACAAAAACAAGTATGTGAATTAAAGGAAGACTAACACATGAATTAATATTAATATGTATGACAAATTAAAGACTTAAAACATATTGGTAAGAGGAGCATAAAATTAGTAATGCTAGCCCCAACTAAACAATGAAGAGCACTAACTATATAATGTTACAAAATGAGATTTGAACCATATATCATGGCTTCGAATAACCATTGCCGTACAAATGAACAAAAAGGAAACACAATTGAAATAATATGACGGTTCATGAAAATCTATGGACATCGAAAGTGGGGAAAGAAAAATTATATGCAGGAAAGTACTGAACAGTTAGGTTGGCAAGGTGATTTATCCCTAACATGAGAATAATCTGAAAGATTAAAACCTTGCATGTCAGAATGGGTGAAGGTAAGTAGTATTTTTTTTGGGACAACACCTAAACTCACTTATCATAGAAAGTGGGATTAAGTTTTGTAGTGATACCCAAGATAACCAAGCATTAGCAAAACTCCCCAAACAGTATTTTCCCTTCCCCTACCGTATGGACTTATGTCGGTCCCTGCCTACAATAACAACACAAAAGATTACATCAGTTCATCACAGAATGCTTCCAGATTATCAAGAATGTTTGTTTTGTATCTTTAGCAGCATGATCAATGCAGAGTAAAAAAAGCAATATCAGTGACAATGCTTATTCAATGGAAGATAAATGCAACATTTGTTATAGAAATTATCCAATCAGTTGATATAACTCATACAAGAATTTATACAGGTCAGACTAGCAAGTAAAATGACAATAGCAAGACTACAATATTTAAATGTGTATCTGTTGTGTGAGTGGAATTTTGGATCCCATGTTAGGTATCTATGTATCAAAGGAATATGCGGATTTGTAACTGTCATATGAGACTCAGCAACTCTGTCCCATGCTTTATTTTGCTTTAGTATGTTTAAACGTAGAAGAATATGAAAACTTTTTCAAAGGTTAGTTAAGAACTTCCTGTACTTGGGAATAAAATATTGCATAATGTATGTATATTCATTGTTGGTTCTAAGTAGTAAAGAATAGCATACAAAGACAATGATGAAAAAGACACAAAAACTAGGCTCAAAAGACCATTACAGGATATAGGATGAACACTGAGCAGCCAAGGGTTACTATAAAGGCCAGCAAATAGTCAGTTCCTCGATATTTCTTCTGCATTATGACTGTGCCCCAGACCTAAATAATACACACAGGCAAGAATCAAGATTCATAACATGGCAGGAATAAACCATAGGCATAAAGATTGTACATAAGATGTGTCATAAAAAAAAAAGGAACATGATTGGTTTGGTTGTCTAGAACACATGCATGATAAAAGAAATTAAAAATAACGGCTAGCAGGGTAGGACAACCTATTATAGTACCTAGAACCCACCAAGGATAAATTGTACACTCACTTTAATAGAACACAAAATAAGTCCGTAGAATAATATTAAAACGTAAAATAGAAGTTGCATCTCATTTCACACATAAGATGCGCTTTTACATGCATAAATGATAATCAACTTATAATAAAAAAATCCTTCAGAACTTTCCAAAACTATATTTAGTATCAAGCCTTCATCTACTTAACTATTATGACTTATATCTAAATCAAAATATAAAAAGAAACAAAAAAGAGAACAAGCCTCAACTTCACCAAAATAGGCAACTAAAATATTATAAAGTCTACCTCTAAAAGACATCTTGTCATTCATAAAAAAATGACATGTTTATAACTTCACACCACATTCTCCACTCTATTTTGAGGATAGACTGCAGAAACTTTAAAATCACCAACTTAATCATTATAAAAAGCAAAGTATAGAGGATATACAATTTTGCTCATCATGGTAAATTTGTTAGTAACTACAAAGACAGAATTTCCTTCCTGCTCTAACTTTCTTTTAAAGAAAAAAAAAAGTATTTGAAAGTATGACATCTCGGAAGCATAAAAAAGAAATTCAAAATGTGTCTACCCTGAGTAGAATAAAATTTGAAGGGGAGAAGTATTCATTTTCAAGGGAGAGAGAGAGACTACCAAGCCAATAATTTGATCAATTCGAAAAGAATGTTCAACCAAATTTTAAGACCGAGGATCAGGATTCTACCTCTAAGTTGCATATTTTCCTTTCATGCACTTGTTAGGCTAAAAAATGAAGTGGCTGGCTACTAATGATGCCAACCACAAATGATTGTAAGAAGATGAGAGACAGACAAAGAGTGCATGAAAGATTTAGTGTTAAGGAACAACGCATTATACAGTATTAGTGTTTCCCTTACCATAACCGGTATCATTTTAGCACACTTTGCAAGAGTCTGAACAGGGAAACTAACATATTTGAGGGCCTGGAATAGGAAACACGACACAAAAAAGGGTATTAACCAACGGTAAATACATAACAACAACTTATAATGAACATACAATCTATAGATACATATAGAAGGTATGCAGCTTACCTCATACTGACAACTTGTGGTAAGAATGTTCGATACTGACACAAGGCAGTACTTATAAATGGGGGCAACAGGATCCAAAACTTTGTTACGTGCCTATGAGAAAGATTGAAAACCATAAATTCAAGGAAAATTCTGGCTAAGTAAATGCAGTTACACGAAAGTGCAGGCTGCAGTTTGGATTCTCGTTTGGGATGCCCCAAACTCAGTTTGGATATAAAACTCAATTTCTTAACCTGTTTGATTACCGGTAAAATACAGGTATATACTGTCTGAAACCAAGTTTCCATAAAGCAAAACCGGGGTTCCTTTTGCAAACTTAGTTTGAAAAGTGAAAAGTGCTCCAAAATTATGTTTGCCAACCTTAATCCAAATACGCATCAAATGTTCGGTAACCATAGTATTTCCCACATAAGAAGCACTCACTCACCACTAGAGCCCCAGCCGAAACAGCAGACGTCGTGATGCGGTTGCAGAAAACAAGAAAAAGAGAATATTTGAAGTAGTCCTTGTTCACCCCATAAGGAACTCTCATGATCTTTTCCTGAAAGAAACAAACACACTCACACATCACAGGACATAGTAGGATTATCAAACGAAGAGGGTTTTGTCATTATCCAACTTCACAAGACAAGAAGGTCCACGTTAGCTTTAGCCCACATGCCTTAATAGATGCCAGTTTAGTTAATCCATAAGCACCAAATCACAAATTGATAAATAAGCAAAAAGTGAAATTTAAGACAGAGAAATTAAGAACACTTCAACCTAGAGGATTGATAACAAACTCAAGAGGGGAACGATTACAAAACCCACAAATACGTAATTGGAATTAGTATTAAGCAAGACAAGAAGATCTTGAGGTTCGGCCAAAATCAACAGAAACGAAAAGTTTGACTTATAGACCTGCAAGATGCCATAGGTAACGAGGGTGAGCATGATTCCGGAGACCGCAAATGATCCTTTCACCAACTTGTTCTCTCTCCAATTCGAATCATCCGCGGAAGAAGAAACCGAAGCAGAGGTTGTTTCCGCCATGTCCGAAACACAAGCACCGCACTGACATAGAACACGACCAAAAACGACGTCGGATTCGAGTTAGCTCGCCTCTGACTCGGAGCTCAGGTTGCTCTGCCGCACTCTTTTCTGTCGTTTCATTTCATGGGAGAAAAAGGAATTGGTCCGCCACGTCAGCTTTCACCATTCTCGGAAGACAGCAACGGTACTCGCATTTTCACTCTTGACTGAACATGGGCCAGTCAACACCTCCGAATGGATTTTAAAAACTCGGCCCAATAGCATTCTAAATGGGCCTGCCCAAACATGGCCCATTTTAATACAGGATAAGGATACTTTGGTCATTTTCTTACATTTCTATATAAACTCCATAAACCAAATCGTAAACCCTAGAGCCGGTTTGTTCCTCTGCGCAGGTTTGTGACTGTGCATCGTTACTCTTCGCTAGCTTGCTTAATTTCATGCTGTTTACGATTTGAGGTTTTGAAATTTCAGGAATTCGGAATATTTGACAGGTAGAGTTTCTTCAATGGCTCCCGCTAAAGGTATGTTTGTGTTCCTCACTTCGCGTTTCTCAATTTTCATTTTAACTATTCGTTGAACGAAATTTAAGTTAATTGGTTGAGTTTTTTTTTTTTTTTTTTTT
>Ga0209589_1012448_pt1 | contig 11544 bp, 6 predicted proteins | sample CowpeawhiteBW_FD_187525 | JGI IMG/M metagenome (GOLD analysis project Ga0209589, IMG submission 187525) | Root nodule microbial communities of legume samples collected from California USA - Cow pea white BW (SPAdes) (version 2) | ecosystem: Host-associated > Plants > Roots > Nodule | place: USA...
AATAACTTCACTTCTTCTCCAATCCTTCACTTTCCTATACAATAATCTCAAAAAAAATAACACAAAATATATCTAACCTAAAAGAACCTAAAAACAACCTAAAACTATCCACAAAACACATGATCAAGTACAATTAAGAAGTCCAATAAAATAAAAATAATAAGTATTTTTCATACTTATCACATAGTGAAATTTACAATTTTTTTTAACCCAACCCAACTCGAATTCGTAATAAACTATATTGGCTTACGAGTTTTAACCCACAACTCTATTCAAATGAAATCAAATAATTTTGTAAATAATTGCAACCCATAATTAAAAATTTGAGAGTATGCACAAAGAAATTGTTGAGATGTTGGAAGTAAAAGCCATATTTACAATATCAAGCATAGCCCTTTCCATGGGCCATTAAAGTAACGGTCCACATTGCTTGGAGCCCATTTCCCTGCAAGCAATCGAATTCATGGATTTTGGGATGCATCTCAAAACTCCAAAAAAATAAGTACATACATAAACCAGCAATAAAAAAAACCAGTCGTATAAAAAAATATATAAACAATTTGCGCGTCATATATTTTTAAATTCTTATAATATTATTTCATAATTTTTTTTATTTTAAAATAGTGAATACATTATTTTCTGAATAGAAAGCAAAAAGGAAAATTATTAAGAAAAAGTTGCAGAAGGATATTGTTACCTTTTTAATACGCTGTTCCCTTTCTGCAAGGACCGAAACAAGAAAAACAATTAAAGAAGGATGTTTCTTTTATTTAACAAGACAAATTCAATGTAAGACAAACTCCTCTAATACGAGGAAAACTGCCTTAATAGCCACATTTCTCCGCAATATACAAGACAAATTAATCGTAAACTATTTGATGATTCTTTTCTCAGAAATTCTTCAATCACAATTTGGTTATGTGATGAGTTCTGAATTCAGCAGTGGGTAGATTCCCCATAAATGTGATCAAGAATAGCTATGACTCCAAAAACAAAAGCTTGATCCATCCCAGGTTTCACCACCACATGATACAAATCCTTGTTTTCCACCAACTCCTCCACCTCCTTCATCACCCTCACCTAATAAACAGATCATGAATCACCACATTTAAGCAACAACTCAATGCTACTTTTATCTGATATACACTGTGTTATGCATATTCTGAACTCAACAAACCCATACCTGTGCTACCTCGTTGCCTTTTGAGTCTACAATGCTACAACACTTGTCCGGGAAATACCCACTGATCTTAAAATCACACCCTCTGTTCCTCGTAAAGATTCTGATTGCCTTGTTCTTAAACAAACAAGAATTGGGTTCTCTCAAGCTGAAAACTAGTTTCCGTGTTCCTTCGTAGTCTAAACTGTAACCTTTCCACTTCTTGTAAATGCTCAAGGCCTCAACTATGCCTCCCTGCACATTTCATCAAAGTTAACTTTTTCGATGTTATTTTCGTGAACTTTAAGTTTAATTCACTCTTACAAAATCGATGATAAATATATACCTTCCGAAGCATGAGAAGCAAAGCGTCTCCATCTCCTTCTCTGAGGATCAAGTCTCCCTTTTTGCCACGAACACCACAACCATCGACTCTGAACAAAACCCTCTGGCCACTAGAATCCATCACCACAAAACCACCACCATTCACCACGTGTGGCCTCTTCCTCACCACATGCACCGTCTGAGACGATGAACAGTACAGTTTCCCAACGATCGGCGTCGTGTTTGTGTTCGCAGTCATTGGATCTTGCTCCTCGAATCGTGTCAAGAAAACAAAAACCAAAACGATCAAGTTTGGTGATAAAAGAAAAAAGGATCAAGTTCTCTCCCTTCTTTTCCTTCTTTGTATTGTAGCTTTCAGAATCTCTACCAGTCACGGATTGTGATAGCTTGTGGAGTTAGATGGAAGTGTGTGGCTTTATTTATGTCACCATATTGTTGAATTCTCGATGAGGATTATGATGTAGAAACAAGCACCTTAGGGAATATGAGTGTTTTTAATGCTATCTTGCACGTCTCAAATTTAAGAAAAAAAGTGAATACCTTTTATGGGTACATAATAGTGATAGCAGTATATAACAGAGTGGCCAATTCCCCTTCACTTTCAGTAAACCCAGCTCAATATCTCTGTCTCTCAATCATGCCGTGTGCCACTTCTTTTCATTCTCACTGTCTTTCTCTTCTTCTCTTTCTTTCTTCACTTCTTCATCTTCCTTCACACTGTAATGTATGATTTTGTTATCATTTTTTATTTGTGCATATTACTCTAGGAAATTTAGATTTTTGTTTGTAAACACAAAAATGTCAAAGCCTACTGGGTTTGATCCATTCTTCTTTTAGTAAAGTTGAAGCAGTGACGTATGATTCATGCACACGCTTAGTGTCGGGATTCTTGTCTACGTGGCTGCCTTCGGTTGGCTCCTTTTTCAGTTATCTAAACCTTGGACCACAAACACAAAAACGGCTATGTAGGTTATATTTTTTTGTTGGATAAGATCATGTGTCTTAATCATAACATATTGATTAGGTGATCTTATAGAGCTTGCCTTGTGTAATTAATTAAATATTGATCCTTTTAGTTATGTGATTAATGATTCGTGATTATACTTTACAACTTTTACTATAAATGAGACAAACCACAGTGAATAATAATCAATGACCAAGATTCCTTTTTAAAGACTGTTTACTTACATTATTTTTATCATCTGCATTGTTTGGGTTGATGGCTTCTTACATTTAAGTCGAAACCTTTATGGCGAAACTATAGAAAGAAATTATGCTTACGGTGTGTTCATGCTACTGAATGCTTTCTAGATTGATTCTTACCCTGTCACCATTTTTAACGTGAAAAATCTAGAAGATACAAAAGTTGACCTTCAACATAACTATTTTTTTATTTTTATCATATTTAATAATCTCATTATTTAGAATTTAAAATTTAAAATAATTTAAATATTTTTTTCATATCGGAACCTTTTTGAAAACAAAAATTATAACGAATCATAGACTTAAAATAATTCAGATATTTTTTTCTTCTTTTACACATCGAAACCCTTTTAAATGTAAAAATTATTATACGTTTACTTGCATTACAAATAATTAAAGTATCAGGGCAATTTCTCCACATATCATCAAAGAATTTTTGAGAGATTCTTTCTTTGTATAATAGATAATGGTATTATAACAATTAAATTTTGACAATTATTTTTTTATAATCTGAGTTAGTATATTTTAAGTGGTTTTAAAATATAAAAAATAAATTAAAAAAAAAATTACTTAAAAAATAATAATTTAAATCGTAAGAAAAAATTGTCAAAATTTAATTGTTATATAATAATTTTTCTTATATAATTATCCGTCACTTCTTTAAAATTTTCTTACGGTCAACTCAAATTTATAAATAAAATAATATTAATACACGTACTTTCTTTTAATTAGTTATTTCTATATGTATTTCATTCCCCTTATTAAATTATTTTACCTACTTTTGGCAAAGTTATGTTTCCACTACCGTACAATAATAATTTCACACAATTTCACAATTGGAAATGGTGGTTTCTGCATAATTTATTGTACGTGTGTTCAGTTCGATTATTCTTTTGCTAATTAAGTTGTTGAAGTTTTCTCACATGACTCAACAACTTCATTATATGAGTGTACTGAAATAATTTTTTTTTCATGAAAAAAAAAATTACTTAACTTTTTTTTTTCAATATAATTGTAATTGAGTTACCCTGTTTCATGTTTTTCGTTCTTTTATTGTAATGTATATTTATATATGAAAAACGACTTCTTTACAGTGACTACAAAGATATAAGAGTTAAACTAAATATTAGTACAAAATAAGATAATAATAATATTATTATTAATATATGTTTTATCTCATTTATATTCATTTCTTTTTCTTCTCTCTTTTCTAAACTTCATTTCTTTTTTTATTAATTTAAAATGTAATCAGAGATTGTAGAAATCCTAAACTCTACTATGACGACATTTTTTTTTTCTTATTCATGTACAAGACTGTTTTCCTATAAATTATTTGCTAATTAAGTAGGGCAAATCTTAAATTCATATTAAGTGTAGTTTCAATTAATAAAAACTATACTATGACGACATTTTTTTTTCTTATTCATGTACAAGACTGTTTTCCTATAAATTATTTGCTAATTAAGTAGGGCAAATCTTAAATTCATATTAAGTGTAGTTTCAATTAATAAAAACTATACTTTCTAATTAGTTACTTTTACTTGCCCTTCAATAATATGAATTTAGAATATTATTAATAAATTTTTTATTCTAATTTTTTATTTAATTTATAATGACTTATTTACATTGTATTTATATTTGTAGCTATAAGAAAGAAAAATGAAAAATTTTAATATTCGTTTATGTTGATGAATAAACAAATGAAAAAAAAAATTATAATGTCTTTGGTTTTTCCTTGTTAAGATGAAAAGGGTGAAAGTTTTTTGAAAGTCTAACATCAATTAAAAATGAAATAAAATTTCAGTATATAAATTGATCCATACCTTTTTTATAAATTGATTATATTGATTAGAAATTAAATAAATTTTCAGTATATAAATTGATATGTACCTTATCTTATAAATTGATTTTATAAAATTAAGTTATATTTAAAATCTATTTTTAATATGATATCATAATTATACATCAGAGTCTATTTTACTGTAATTTATTGTTTGTTGAAATTGTTTTTTTACTACAAATTTGAGGATTTTCATGAACCTTACCATAAAAGTTTTACATGTACAGAATAGTGTTATGTTTGATTGAAAGACAAAGAAGTAATTATTCAATCATGATCATTTTTTTAGTGGACATTGTAAGTTAGATACTAGTAAAGTAAGGATATTAGTAGAGTAAGGATAGTTTTATTCTCAAAGTCTCCTCTCAATACACTTTAACATCGTAAATAATGGTATTTTCCTTTAATAGCCTTTGAGAACCAAACTTTTCTTTTATAAGCCAAAGAGGACATAAACAATTTAAACAAAAATTTAAAGTTTTTCTAAAACTCCAAACCAGCCGCTTAGTGCCTCCCCCTACTGCCTACGGTGTTTGGAGCCGCCCAATAATGGACATGCAACAGTAAAAAACAAATGCTTCTAAACTATTGAATATTTCCCTCTACCAGAATATTACACTCAACTTATCAACATTATTATTTACAATAATACCAAACTCTTCAATTTACTCTTTTCAACCATGTCAACATCACATTTAGTCACAATAAACACAAGAATCCATAACAGATTAACATATCAATTTTTATCATCTCAATTTCTCTCATTCCATAACATAGAATTCACACACATATCCCTTTTACCAAGAATCATTTTCTTTTAGTACTCATCAATATAATTTTCATTTAGACCCAATTCATACCATTAAAAAAGTCAAACATGTCATCACTCTATAATTCATCAACCATCAAAAATATACCCAACTCAAAACACAACACAGATCATTAAAAGCTCTAATAAATGCATCAAATCAAACTTCACAAAATCATTTAAAGGTTATGAAGTTATAAATTCTCATTTTAAAATAATTTAAATGATCAAGTTACCTTACCTTAAAGGAAGACTATTATCATTGTTCTTCCACTTTCACAACATCTCCATTACAATGGTCCTATATTCACAATCCAATGACTAAAATCAACGATTCAATAATGGTTTAAGGACCACAACTAGACGAAGATGTATCTAAAAAATAGAAAAAATCACATGTAACCAAAAAAACCTGCATTGCACAAAAAAATTAGAGGTAAAAAATTTGAACTTACCCTGACGTGAAATTGATTAACTTGTATGGTAGGATCCTAGACACTAACTGCTTCTATGACTTTGGATCTTCAAGAGAAAAAATGAGAGAGATCACTTTACTAAGAAGAAAATAGATTTAGAAGTGAGAATGAAATGAAATTTTGTAAACCGTCTCTATTTTTTTTGAAAGAAGACCCCTTTAAAAAGTTTTTAACTTTTTATAATATATATAATATATTACTAATAAGAAAAATAGAGTATTAACATAATAATATAATTTTACTCTCTTTTAGAATTTATAATCAGGTTTCACAAGTCAGCACAAACTGAAGTCAATCCGAGCCAGCCTAGGTGGAAAGTCGAACTGAATCGAGTGGGGTCGGAGGTCAAATCGAGTCGAGTGACATTGAAAATCAAGCCGAGTTTGCCTGAGTCGAAGGTTGACCCATGCCGAAGGTTGAGTCGAGTCGGTATGTGTCGAAGGTCTAGTTAAGTCGGCCCAGTTTGATGGACGAGCCAAGGCAGCTCGTGCCAAAGGTTGGACATAGTTGACCCATGTTGAATCTTTATGAGTCGACCCAAATCGAAAATCAAGACGAATTGAATCAAAAATCGAGCTAACTCAACTCAAACTCTATAGAGTTGAGTTTGTATTAAAATAGAAATTAAATTATTTTATTCAAACAAGAAAATTGAAATATAAGATATTTTAACTACTCCATTCAAACAAACTATTTGAGGGAAGAAGGAAATTCAATTATAATTAATTCAAATACAATATATTTAAATTTCTTAAAAATTTTGAAATCCCTCATTCAAAGGTAAAAGTTTAAAAGTTTGAACACTCAAACAATAATAATAACACTAGAGAAAGTCTTTCGAAAACTTGAAAAGAAAAAAAAGAAGTAGAATTGAGTTAAGCAAAAGGTTTTACACCTAACAAAATCTGAGCAATAATTTTGAGGAATTTTGCTTTTGTATGTGCTTTTTGTCTTATGTTAGTCTATCTTTTTTCATGATGTTTTGTACTATTGACGTTGTTATGTTTCGAGTACTTAGTTGATGTTTTCGGACCCTCTCGTATCAATTTCATGCCCACACTTATGGCACTGCAGACTTCCACTCAAACACAGGGTCACGCTCTTCACCCTTTCACCCTCTTCCGTATTTCTGCTTCCATCTTTTATTTCAAATTTCACATTCCATCTTAAACGCTCATCCAAATCAGTAACTACATAAAAGCATAAAAAAAGTTAAAATTACCCTTTTCATTGTGATTGGTGCACGTGGCGCGCTGTAGGCAGGTTTTAGAAGGCATGGAGGTGACCCACGGGTGAATGAAGAAAGATAAAAAGCGGGCAATGATTGATTGCCGGAATCCGAAAATTCACCGCTAGGCTCACGTTAGATTGAAGGTGGTTGAGGGATTCTACGATGCGCCGGAAACACGGTAAGACACGTCATGAATGAGTTTTACTTTTAACCCTTTTTGGCGCGTAAGTTAGAACTTTGGGAAAGAGCGGCAAGTGCTTCCATGACATGTCTGTTTCATCCTGGCCCCACCCTTCCCTCCTTCCACGCGCTACTCCCCAAATCTTCCATTTTTTTTTAATTTAAATTAATACGTTACTTAAAAGATTAAATATTACAGTAAAAGATAAAATTAAATGTTAAAGTGCTCAAAATTTATGAAATGTCTACTACTTAATTAAATTCACTAATTAATAGTTACATAATTGTTTAAATGAATAATTCCACAAAATAGTTAACTTAATCTCACTTTCGTTACAAGCAAAAAAAGTTAATTATTCAATTTTAATTTTATTAGAAGCATTTTTTTTCTATACTAAGTTATCTTAATCTCCGTCTTATGAAGTTTTTCTATTTTTATTTGTAATTATAAAAATAAAGAAAACAATTAATTTAATTAAACATATCATATTATAGTTTTTAATTTGAAAAATGCTGATATACAAAGGTAATAATTCTTCATAATTAATTCTCGTGATTCGTACGGTTAGCATTTAGCATTAAATAAATAACTCGTATTGTGGATATTTATCCTTTTTCTGTTTTAAAATTATAATAATATATATAAGCATAATAAAAGTATTATTTTTAAGTCATAATTTTGTATGAATGATGTATTAATTTTTATGATTATTATTTCAGAAAAATATATTACGGTTTAGTAATTGATAATACAAATAAGGTCTACACTAGTAGTACGGAAAAAAGGCAACATTTGGGGAATTTGAATGACAGCTGAGCTGATTGTTCTCAACTATACGCATTCATTTATTTTTTTCCATTTTATCCAACAATGTTTTTACTTCTTTCCTCCTACATTTTGACTTTTTTTCATTTCTACGAAGTTATAATTTTTAACTAAAAAAGTAATAAGAATTAATACTATGGCACTATATATATATATATATATATATATATATATATATATATAGTCTTGTTATCATCCAAATAAATGTTATCGATAATAATAAAAATTTATTTTATTATCTATACTAAATGAGAAAAATTCATTTAAAAAAATATATATAATAGTAATTACAAAATAAATTATGAGAGATTTATGAGGTGTTATATATCATGAAAAATGTCAATAATTTGTATAGTACAAATAAAAATAAGATAAAATTTGCATTTCACTTTATATATTATGAAATTGTCAATCTAGTTAAGATAGATTTTTTTTTAGACAATAACTTTGATATCATGTTAGAAGTGAGTTTTAAACCTAATTTAATAACATAAAATTAACTTATGAAGTTTGCACATCACTTATATATTAAAATTATATTATCTCAATTCGATGTAAAATTTTATCACGGCAATGAAATCAACAAAATAACATTTTCTTTTCATTTATTTGTGAATAAGAAAGTGGTTAGAGGTGAAATATGTTTTAGAGATGCGACATAGGAAAGTGTATGAAAAGGAAGTGAATGTACAGTGCTAAATATGGAATGATGGGGTGGTGATGGGATAGAACAACAACAATATCCAAGACAACTTATCTTGCATTAATGCTGCATCTAATATGCATGGCCCAATCATCAATTATTCATCTTATTCCATTCCAAATCTCTTTTTTCGACCAACTTCTTCTATTATATACGATTTGTAAAAGTTTGTCCAAGTACTTCCATTGTCTAATTTTATCAAACCATTAAGAGGAAGATGTGGAGTAAAGTTTGACTAAAGTATCTAATCTTTTAGTTTTTATTGAGAGTAGAGTACTATTCACATTAAAGTAAAAATGTAATCATATTAATTACCAATTATTTAATGTAAAAGAAACACATGTTTTCTTCTTTTTTTTATATGTCAAATATCAAGAAAAAAATTGTATGAATGTTAAAATAAAGTATCAAATAGCAACGGTACAAATGTCAATTATAGAAAAGAGTAAACAATTACACATAATCGAATCTTGAAACAAAGTATCAAATAACAAGGATACACATGCAATTATAGAAAAGAGTAAACAATTACATAAAATCGAAATTTAATTTCAACTACCTTATTTTTAATTTTGTAAATGTTATAATAAAAAACATTAGTGAATTTATGAATGTCAAGTCAAACCATTAAAAAAGATAACAAAAAATATTATTTGAAAGAAAAGTTCATCAAAAGAAAGGATAAAGAAAATAAAATTTTGGTTGTTCAAGAAACTAAGGGATTTTACTATTAAACCCTTGAAGTTGTGATTAAAACACTTGTAAGTTACAAAGAATTACAAAATAAACAAATACAAATATTAAAAACAAGTATAAATGATTGCATGTATGTCTGATAAACGATGTAATTTGATGTGAAATTCCAATTTAATTTCTTAAAGTTCAATTTAACAAAATTACATAAAGAAACAATATATGAATACAATTTTGATAAGAAGAAATCTTAAAAATCTAAATCAACTTTGTGAAACCAATCGAATTAAATAAAGAGAAAACACTTTGTGGTAACAATTTTAAAGGTAGGTTTCATTGAAACAATTTCTTATAAATTGTTCTCATATCTTATTCTCACATCTTTTTTTTTTCTTGAAGAGAAAAAAAAATCTATTATTTTTGCTCTTATTTCTATCTGTTATCTTTTATTTTCGAGGACGAAAAGAAGAAAATAATTCTTTGGAGTGAAATATCAGTTTAATAATTTATTTAATGAGCCTATTTTATATTAATTTTTTATTTTATGAACATGGAATAAAAATTATTGTACTGTGTGTTTTTTTATAACTGGATTTTAATTGTGGTTCCATTATATGTCTTGAGTTTCTCACAAATTGTTCTCATCCCCCATTCTCACCTATCTTCTTCCGTTTATGAAGAGAAAAAAGTTTATTATTTTTGTTCTCATCTCTCATATGTTCTCTTCCATTCTCGAATAAAAATAAAGAAGAAAGTAATTCTTTCTTGTCTCACTTGATAGTAAAATATTAGTTTAATCATTTATTTAACGAGTCTCTTGTATATTAATTTTTTATTTTATGAACATAAAAGAAAAAATATTATACTGTGTTTTTTATATCTGGATTTTAAGTGTAGTTTGATTATCATCAAATTTTCTTTTGACAATCTTTTAGATATGTGTGATTTCTTTTTTAGTTATCGTTATACTAAATTATGTATTCATTTTTATTTTATTAGTGACAATAATTAAATGTATAAAATTTGAATGGGTTAAATATGTTTTTGGTCCCTTAACTTTCAGTAAATTTTGGAATTAGTCCATTTTGAAACTTTTGACCAATTTAGTCCTTCATCTTTCGAAATACGTGGATTTAGTCCTATTAATCAAATTTTGTTAAGTTTATTTGATGTTTCGTAAGCATTTTATGATTGTATTTGAGTTGTTTATAATTTTTGACACATTTTTGCTTTAAGGTTAAGTCAAATACTATTATGAAACGCGCTTGAAATGTCAATTAAACTTAACAAAATTTGATTAAAATGACTAAATTCACGTATTTAAAAAGATGAAAGACTAAATTGGTCAAAAGTTTCGAAATAGACTAATTCCAAAATTCATTGAAAGTTAAGGGACCAAAAACATATTTAACCCAATTTGGATATATTATTTTCACTTCCTAATAATATTAGTCAAAATCCATCACTGTTTATACATGTTTTATAATGAAGTGATTCTAATACTTCAAACTTAGCAGATAAGATGACTAATTCATTTAATATATACTGTAACATTGTTAATCTTTTAAGTAATTTTAATTTTGAAAAAACATATATGAGTAGTAGCATATTCTCTTAAGAAATCTGAAAAACAAACAACTTTGAATCTTAAGAAAAGTCAAGATTAATTCAATATTATTTAATTATCTTCACTTAAAGTTTAAAACCTTTTGAACTAAAAACTATTTTTATGTTGTAACAAATGTTCAAATCGAGCATCAATTGAATAAATTAATTGATTTACTACGTATAAAATATATTCAATACAAAATGAATTTTCAGCTGAATATGCAATTTCATTAAAACGTGATCTTTAATGGATTTGACATTTTAATGGATTTGACATTTTTTATGATACTTAGATTCCATTTCATTAACTAATTTTTCTCTTTTTTAAAATTGATTTAAAATTACTTTGAACATTGATTTTCTAAATAAGAAATACGACTCTTTAATGAACTTTTTTTATGAAGATATTATATTATATTATATTATATATATATATATATATATATATATATATATATATATATATATATAT
>Ga0209589_1012449_pt1 | contig 11544 bp, 12 predicted proteins | sample CowpeawhiteBW_FD_187525 | JGI IMG/M metagenome (GOLD analysis project Ga0209589, IMG submission 187525) | Root nodule microbial communities of legume samples collected from California USA - Cow pea white BW (SPAdes) (version 2) | ecosystem: Host-associated > Plants > Roots > Nodule | place: USA...
AGAGTCTTCAAATATCCAAGTTCAATTTTAATTATTTAGGCAAAATTTAATTTCATACAAAAACCCAAATTATGAATTTATTCATTAGTTTAAATTAGTCACTAATTACGCAAATATTTAGTATACACGAGTCTCTTGGGAAACGATATCCCGGTCTTACCGGTTACTACTTGCGCGACTTGGTACACTTGCCAAAGTCTTAACAATTGGCTTTTCGTTTGTGGTTGGTTTGTAGTGGATTTTACAGCTTTATAGTTTATTGTGTATTGTCGCTTTCGATAGTAGGGAGGGTAATATTATATGTGTTCGGTGGTCCCCTTGTGTTCCCCGTTGTTTATTCATTTTTCAGTTGTGGTCCCCCGTTTAATTGATAGCGTATCATTTTTTTGCATTTAGATGTGTGACGAGAGATTCAAGGTTGTGGTCCACCATGGTGGACATTTTGTTCAGAATGGTGGACTATTATATGTGGGTGGATTTATTAATGAATGGTCATGTGACCCAGACACATGGGGGTATTTTGAGGTGTTAGACACACTTAGGTCTATAGGTTATTTAGCTGTTAAAGAATTATGGTATGTTGTAGATAGACGGTTGCAGTTGTTGTATGATGATAATGGGTCAATTAATATGGTAAACATTACTAAGCGTACTGGAGAAGTCCACTTGTTTGTGGTTCATATTGTGTCAGAAGCAGTAGTTGTAGATGATGATATAGATAATAATTTGGAATATGTGATTGTTGAAGTTAATGCTGAGTTGGGACATGGAGGTTTGAGTGAGGTTGTCTTGGGGCATGAAGGTTTGGGGAGTGAAGGTGAAGGTCTGAATGAGGATGACTTGGGAGGTCGAGGTGAGAATGAGGATGACTTGGGAGGTGAGAATCAGCCTTCCTTAGGAGGTGAGGATGAAGTTGAGTTGGGATTAGGAGGTGAGGTTGAAGCTGATTTGGGAGGTGTAGGTGAGGATGAAGCTGGAAATGGAGGTGAGGCTAGCTTGGGTGGTGCAGGTGAGGATGAGTTTGGAGGTGGAGGTGAGGCTGACTTGGCTGGTGCAGCAGGTGAGGATGAGTTTGGAGGTCGAGGTGAGGCTAACTTGGGTGGTGCAGGTGGGGATGGAGTGTTTGAAACTGAGGTGGATATTGAGGCAGAGGTTCACAGTTGGGATGAATCAGAGACTGAAGATGAGGAATTTGTTGATATTCCTGTGAATGTAATGGGGGACATCAATAATTTTGATAATGATGTGGGTTTTGTGGCAGTTGAAGTGGGTATAAGTGAAGAAGAGAATCAAAGTGAAAGTGAACACAAAGGGAACGTGCGAAAAGACATCGATAGAGGGCTTTCTGATGATCAATGGTTGTTAGATGAATTATTGAGTGGTGCAGAATCTGATTGTGAATCAGAGGATGATGATAACAGTGGAGATGTTTTTGGGATGTTTGTGATGCCAAAATCCATGGCAGACTACAAGTGGGAAGTAGGAACATATTTCCTTGACAAGGAACACTTTAGAGATGTTGTTAGAACGTATGCAATTCATAGTGGAAGAAATATAAGATTTGTTAAATATGATAAGCGTAAAGGGTGAGATGTATGGGGGCCCAAGGAAACTGCCCCTTGTTAGCTTATTGTGCTTTGTTGACTTCCCATCATAACTGGCAATTAAGGAAAGTTGTTGATGTTCACACTTGCAGTAGAGAATTTACCATTGATATAATCAATTCTAAGTGGTTGAGTGGGACTTTGGAGACAGACCTGAGAGAAAATCCAAGTATAAAAATCAATGAAATATGTAACAAGGTTGTTAGAAAATGGAATACTAGAGTGTCAATGTCTATGGCTCGTAGGGCAAGAGCAACGGCAGCAGACCAAGTCCAAGGTTCATTTAAAAAATAGTTTAGGAGAATTTATGATTATGCAAATGAGTTGCTGAAATCCAATCCTGGATCTACAATAAAATTGAAAGTGGAAGACGTGCAGGGTCAAGCCACATTCAAAAGGTTCTACACTTATTTAAAAGCGTTTAAAGATAGTTTTTTGTCATGTAGACCAATAATGGGGTTGGGTGGATGCTTTTTGAAAGGAAGGTATGGGGGTGAGTTATTAACTGTTGTTGGTCGAGATGGTAATGACCAGATGCTGCCACTATGCTATGCGCTTGTTGAAGTAGAAAACAAAGAGACATGGACTCGGTTTATGGAGCTATTGATTGAAGACTTAGGTGGGCCAGAAGTATGTCAGTCCATCACTTTCATGTCAGACCAACAAAAGGTAAATTCCATTACTGATTTAATTAATATTTTAAAGTGTTTGCAATATACTTATGGATTTATATATTTCACTTTTTGCTTTTGACAGGGACTTATGCCTACTATACAAGAGTTGTTACCTGGAGTAGAACAAAGATTCTGCATGCACCATTTGTACGCCAATTTTAGGAAAAAATTTGGTGGGAAGAAATTAAAGAATTTAATGTCACGGGTTGCTGTAAGTACATATCCCCAAGCTTGGGAAAGAGAAATGAGAAATATCAAAGAAGTCAATCTTGAGGCTTACAAATACCTCATAGCCATTCCACCAAGGTTTGTGTTTATCATCCATATTCACAATACTGTTAGACACTATGATGATGCTAACCTTTGTATGACACTTTCATTTTCAGATTTTGGTCCAGATCTAGGTTCACAACTCAAGCCATCTATGACACTCTGGTAAACAACATGAGCGAAGCCTTCAACAGTGTCATAATTGATGCAAGGACTAAACCAATTATATCAATGCTAGAGGACATCAGAATTTATTTAATGAAGAGGTGGGCCAAAAACCGGAAGAAGGTGAAAGCTTTTAAAGGTTTAATCTGCCCAAGGATTAGAACTAGGCTGTGAGAAGAATCAACCTTAACAAAGAACTGGATGCCAAGGTATTTAAATAGGCATTTTCACACAATTAATATTAATCATTTAGCCTTATTACTAACTTGTTATGCTTTGATAGTTGGTCAGGAGAAAAGATTTTTGAAGTCAAGCACATTTCACTTATTGGAGAGAAGTACAAAGTCAACATTGACACACAAGAATGCATATGCAGGAAATGGATGCTTAGTGGTATTCCTTGTTGCCATGTACTTGCTGCAATGAGGTTTTTAAATTTGAATGCAGAGGAGTTCATACCACACTGGTTCAGAATTTGCATGTATAAAGAAACATACCACTTCCTATAATGATGTGCAACCCCCCTCCCCCCTCAAAAGGAGACTACCTGAGAGGCCAAAGAAAAAAAGGAGATTGGAACAGTGAGAGTTAAAGAAAAATGATAGAGTTGAGGAAAGGTGGCCATCAAAAGAGATGTAGGGTATGCTGTGAAGTGGGACATAACAAAAGTAATTGTCCACAAATCCCTCAGCAAACACATCCATAACCACCACCCCCATCAAGTCAACAATCCACACAAACAACACAGCCTACACAACAACAACCACCTCCATCAAGTCACACAGCCAACACAACCTTCAGAGCAAGCACATGAAGTCTCAATACAGACTGGGCAACCAAGGACAAGGCAGAAATTGCAAATTCGAAGACCACCAACTTGAAGATCATTTTCTGTGTTTTAATTAGGCCTACTTAAGAGACTACTTTTGATGTATTTAGGCCTCTTTTGGTATAATTTTGTAGTAATTGGTACTATATTTTGTTAACTTCTTTTGTCCAGCACTTCGCTTTTGTTTAACATCTAAATTGCATGAGTTTAACAGATTCTGATTGCACTTAAATGAATATTGGTCTCCAATATTAGAGTTGTGATTGCCATTTGGACTTGTGTGATTAGCAGGTTGTGTATGTTCAATATGGATTGAATTATATTTTGCTATATTTTGCACTTCTGATTGGCAGGTTGTCCTATAAAGCAAGGACTGTATTCAACATTTTAAACTTAAAATAGGGACCAAATTGAACATTTTAAACTTAAAATAGGGACCAAATTGAACATTTTAAATGAAAATAGGGACTTAAATGAACCTTTTTAAACCAGAGTTGGGACCGAATTAAACAACTTAAACGAACATAAAGATTCATTCATGTAGAACAAAATACACATTACTCAACCCTGCTTCATCAACAACACAAACAACATTCATAACTTCATTCATAAATTACAATGCAAAGCCAATGACTGGTTTTTTTACATTCATAACTTCAACACCCACAAAACATCATCCTCACCTAAACACATTGAATTTTTAACATTACTAGCACCATGACTATAAAGATTACAACAACAACAATAACTAATCCTAAGAAAAATTGGATCGTTTTCTTCATAGCCCTCACAAGAATCTCCAGTTCAGAAATCTTCATCCTTTGTGGGCTATAATACCATCCCTTTCATCATATAATTCTTCATCACACCACTTGAAGTAGTTACACCACACCATATCACTGGAAGCAGCACTCTTGAACTTAGAACAACCCCAAAATTGTCTACCATTATTCTTCGAAGTTTTTGCCACTCGAAGCACTGTAACTTCTCCACATTTGCAAATGAGGAAGAAACCCATACCTTTGGAACCACGAATATGAGACCCACCGCAACTTGGTTGCCCCCAACAATTACAGCAAGAGGAGGATGACGAATGGTGACGAGACATACCTCTCAAACGCAAATTTTGAATCACCAACTGGATTGTGCACAAGATTCTTGCTGGCCATAATTTTTCTTCAAACCTCTCAAACCCTAATTTCTTCCCCAAATCAATTTCACTAACTTTTAAACTTACAACGTCACTGCTAAAAAATTGACACGTAACCCAAACAATTACACTGTGTCATTGTGACATTAACAATTTCATCATATAATTCTTCATCACACCACTCGAAGTAGTTACACCACACCATATCACTGGAAGCAGCACTCTTGAACTTAGAACAACCTCAAAATTGTCTATCATTATTTTTCGAAATTTTTGCCACTCGAAGCACTGTAACTTCTCCACATTTGCAAATGGGGAAGAAACCCATACCTTTGGAACCACGAATATGAGACCCACCGCAACTTGGTTGCCCCCAACAATTACAGCAAGAGGAGGATGACGAATGGTGACGAGACATACCTCTCAAACGCAAATTTTGAATCACCAACTGGATTGTGCACAAGATTCTTGCTAGCCATAATTTTTCTTCAAACCTCTCAAACCTTAATTTCTTCCCCAAATCAATTTCACTAACTTTTAAACTTACAACGACCATAAAATTTCACTATGCCAACGTCACTGCTAAAAAATTGACACGTAACCCAAACAGTTACACTGTGTCATTGTGACATTAACAATTTTAACTTCGTTTGTCAAAAGGACTCGATTGAATGCGATTTTACCAAAATGATGACCAAATTGAACAAACAACAGAAATAGGGACCAAATTGAATAATTTTGACAAAAATAGGGACCAAATGTGTATTTAAGCCTTTTAACTATTACCCCTCTTTGCCACCAAATCCTTTAAACCCTAATCTTCAATTCCCTTTCATTCCCAAAGTCGCCTTTCCTACCTTGTTCTCTACAACAGCTGTCGTGACCACGAGCATAAAATCCACTTCATTCCATTAAAGCATGTACCATGAACTCCTCTCCTAACTCTGCTGCTCACAGTTACAAAAGGGAGCCTTCAACCTAAGCTCGTACATGGGCTCCCTCCATTTACTCTCCTTCCTTTGTATCCAATCACAAATTCCTTCTTTTCTTCTCCCAAACGCACGTTCATTCCTCTGTTCCTACAAACACATTAACGAAAGAGTGTACCAAACGTATTTCGATTCTAGGTTTTCGATTATAGGTTTTCGATTTTTGATTCAAACACCTCTTTTAGATTTCGTGTTTCATGTTTCACGTTTTAGAGGCTCCACCTTTCATGATTGTTCTCAAATTCGCGGCAGCATAAAACCCTAACCGAAGATGAGGTCGATTTTGATGAAGGGCCACCAGAGGCCACTCACGTTCCTCAGTTACAATAGGGACGACAATCTCCTCTTCTCCGGCGCCAAGGACCACAACCCTACTTACTGTCTAATTCTTCGACAACGGCGAACACCTCGGCACTTACCGTGGCCACATCGATGTCGTTTGGTGTTGCGACGTCTGAAGCAAGTTACCTATTAATTTCACTTCCAATTCAACTTTTCAAAATTGTTTTTCACACTGATTGTTAATGGTGCAGGAGATTCTAGTTGACTCATAACGGGGAGTGGGGATGTTGTTGCTGCTCAGTACGTGTTTGATGAAATTCCGAGGTTGAATGCAATACATTTTTGCTTCCCAATACGTGTTTTATCCTTGGCTATCAAGAATTTTAGCATCGCAAGGTTGTTTTAGTTCCTTATATTTTCATTGATTTTCTTCATTTTTTCTTGTTTGATCCTCACTTTCATGGTTGTACCGTGTAATTGATCTCCCCTTGCAAAAAATTGGAATATCAGTTTTTTCCATTTTGAATGAGAAAACTAAAATGAAACGAATCCACCATGTTCCATTAGTTTAACTTTTTCATTTTATCACTGAGGGTATATTCTTTCTGTATCAAAGCTTAAAATCTTTCACATTGTCTTTGCTTAATGATTCTTGATTCTTTAGTTATGAAATGTTCATGCCTCTAGCATTTCTGCTTTAGCACCCTTTTATTAGTTAGCCTATTCCTTTTATTAATGAAGGTTGTCCTGCATTAACCACATTGCCTAGTTTGGTAGCTTCACAAGGGATGGAGTCTGAGATCATGCCTCTCAAATGTCCATTAAAAGCTACAATGTTGCTTTTATTATTATTGAAACTCTAACTGAGTTGGTTTGAATCTTTACAGGCTTTAGCATTAACGCTAGTATCCATTGGTGTTACTATGGCTACAATGACAGATCTACAGTTTCATTTCTTTGGTGCCTGTGTTGCATTAGCGTGGATTGTACCTAGTGCTATAAACAAAATCCTCTGGTCCAGATTGCAGCAACTAGAAAACTGGACTACTTTGGCGTGAGTAATTTTTTTGTTTATTCTTTGGTCATTAATAAGTATTCATTGTATCTTTATAATTTATATTATGTTATGACCGCCTTTCCCAATTCCAAGTGTTGATTTACATACTAGTATTCCTTCTTTGCCTTATTTGTGGATTATTCAACAGGTTAATGTGGAAAACAACACCTATTACTTTAATTTTTCTGGCTGCTATGTTACCGTGCTAGGTCACGACATTGTGTTGGATCAAGTTAACATTAAATCTTCTAAAATAGGAAAACCAACAGCTCCTAAATATTAATACTTGAGTTGTTGTTTATGAACATGCAAGTCCAAGAGAAGCTTCCAACAAATGAAGAAAAAATCCATGTGGAACAATTGTAGGCAGGTTTGATTGCTCCCAATTGAAGACATACTCGGAGCCTACTGAATCAACACACATACAACCTGCTGTTACCAAGTTAAAGAAAAAGAAACACTTTGACTTCAAGTAATGCCATATGCACTTGCTAGTTGGATTGGAGTTGAATAAAGGAGTTTGAACGGTCAATTTACCTGCTAATTGAGTTACTTGTAGGATTAATTAGTTGGTAGTTTAGTTGAACCATGTGTCATTTAGTTTAGTTTTCACAGAATGTTTCCATGGCTCTATGCACGTTTCAAGTTTTCTATGGGCTAGTTCCCAGATTCTAAAAACTTTGTAGTGCTGTTTTCATATTTCTCTAATACAAGTTGGATGTTTCTTTCCAATTCTTTCTTTATTGTTCATGAATTGTTCTAGTCGTTTGAATATTTGATTTGTTGTTTTCTGCCAATTTTTGTAGTGTTGGTTGCTAAATATTTTTACTTTTGCCACCCATTTAGTCACCAAAAGATATTTTTATTAAGATAAAAAATTACTTAATTAGCGACCGAAAAATAAAGGTCGCTATATTTTCACATTTGTTTAATGATTGGAAACTTTCTAAAGCTAATAATTTTTGTTACTTTAGCGACCGAATTAGCCACTGAAATTTTAGTGGCTAAATTAGTCTCTACAATAGGAAATGAACAATCATTCTAGCGACAGATTAGCGACTGAAATTTTGGTGGCTATTTAGTGACCAATACTTAATTCGGCCGCTAATGAGTTTGCTATCAGGGTTTTCGCAACTACATAATTTTGGTCGCTAAATGATTTGCGACCAATTTTAAGCCTTTTAGCAACCGAAATAGGTAGTCGTTAAAATGCTCTTTTTTAGTAGTGTATGTGGTGTAAGAATTTTAGTTTAAACAAAGCTTTAATTATTTTCATATCCCTTACGGGTGGTGTATGATTTGTAGCATACACTTGATGAAATCACCTATATAAGTGTCAAGTGGGGCCGTTTGTATGAGATCTTGGCATGATCTCTAGAGAACTCATGAATATTGGGCACGCGCATGTCCTAGTAAGCGCAACACAACAATAACAACAAGAATTGTGGGAGTGTATTGTGATTGATGAACCGCTAACACACATCAAGTGTCCTTGGTTCATATAGCTTACTATACCAACTACACTATATGTTAAGTTTCCCAATCTAAGACTGGTTCATATAGCTTGTTATACCAGCTCTGATGCATTACATCCTATGTGAGACCTAGAATTTTCTCTTTTTCTTTCTATCTTTTATCTTTAGCAATATGTGGGGGATTGTTGTAAAATAATTGTTAATATTGCAAAAGATATTTGCAGGTTAACAACCATTTTTTCTTGTTGCCACATTCTAGGAAGTTGCAAAGTTTCCTCCGCATATCTTGGTCTATAATTTATTTGTACGTTACTTTCCCTCTTTCTGTAAGCCATGCTATAGTGAACGTTGAGTGGGTTGTTAATGTTCCATGAACAATGAGATTTTTTACTCATCCTACACCCATCCTTCACCTATAAATAGGTGCATCAATTCCCTTCCAAAACACACTTTCATACTCTCATTCATTCTCTCTCATTCTCTCATCCTTTCTCTGCTATACCTCTTCTTTTATCCTAAGTTTATTCATTTACTCTTTTTTAAGAGTTATCTTGCTAGTTCTGAGATATTCGAAAATTTCGATAAGTTCTTATTGTATCCTGGGGGGCTTGCGCAATACACCGCAGATAAGTCCTTACGGACAGTGAATCTACACACCTCGGGAAGTCTTTTTGTTCATGATTTTGTCAGCTACTAAAACAGATATTTGGGGCCCTTGTGCCATTATATCTATAAAAGGGAATAAATATTTTATAACCATTGTAGATGACTTCTCTTTGTATACTTGGTTAATCCATATGATTGATAAATCTTCTGTGCGCAAACATATAATTAATTTCATTGCATATGTTGAAAATCACTTTAACACCAATATCAAAACCATTCTACTAACAATGGTTGTGAGTTTGCCATGCATGATTTCTTTCCCAGCAAAGGTATCCTCCATCAAACAACAATCGTGGAGGCTCTAGAATAGAATGGCATCGTAGAAAGGAAGCATTAACACCTTCTCAATGTCACTCGTGCTATGTGTTTCAAGCCAACCTTCCTACCCTCTTCTAGTGTTTTGCTGTAACTTATGATGCTTTCCTTATTAATTATATGCCTATTATCCTTTTAAAAAAATAATAATCCCTATGAAAAAATATATGGCAAACCTTGTTATCTAACCAATTTACTTGTTTTTGGCTACCTATGTTACTCTGACACTATCACTTCTCATAGAAAAAAAATTGATCCTAGAGTTATCTTGAGTGTCTTTCTCGACTTCAACCTCATGTCAAAGGTTATTGTTTTTTAAATTTGAAGAATCATAGAATTGAAGTGTCACATAATGTGTTATTTCATGAAAACCATTTTCCATACACTAACACATCTATTAGCATGCATAATGATAATAATCTTTCTCTTCCTCTTCCTCAGAGTTACATACATCCAAGCTCCAACTTCAAGGAAAATCCCTCAGAACAATCGGTCTCTAACAAACGCCTCATTGGTCAGTTAATTTATCTAACCAACACCCATCTCAACATTGATTTTGTTGTCAACCATCTCAGCCAAATTCACCTCAGCACCAACTGATCTACACCAACAAGCTGCACATCGTATTCTTTGCTACCAGAAAGGCACTCCTGATCATGATATCTTTCTTCAAACATCTAATGTGCATCAATAGAAAAGTTACAATGACTTCAATTGGGCCACATGTCCCACCACTCGACGCTCTAGAACTTGGTTTTCCATATACCTTGGCAACTCTATTATTTCTTGGAAATAAAAAAAGCAACAAGCTGTCTCTCGTATCTCCTTAATGGCTCACGTACATTCTTCAAGACCTTGGGACTCCTTTTGTTCAACCTACTCAGTTGTACTACGATAATTAATCTGTAATCCAAATTGCCTCTAATCTTGAATTCCACAAACTTATGAAACATGTCGACATTGACTACCACATCGTCCGCGAAAAAAATTCAAAAGGGGCTTCTCAATTCTCCTAATTTCTTTTATTGAACAAGCCACTGACATCTTCATCAAACCTTTACCCCCATCAACCTACAACTACCTTAACTCCAAGATGGGAATGGAAAACATATACTCCCAGCTTGAGTGGGGTGACAAAGTCTTAATATATTTGCTATGTTGTTGTGCTGCCCAACATGCTCTCCTTCTGTCCAACACCTTTCTTCGTCACTTTAGTGTTTTCTTTTTTTCTCGTAGCTTTCTGTTTTTGTTACATTAGTTTTCTATTTTTTGTTTGCCTATATCTAGGCATCTTGGTTGTAGCTTTTCTTCAATAATGAATACAATACTCGTACTTTTTTTCCCTTTCCTTCTATATCTTTATTAGTTTCTATTATCTTCTTCACACACCTCTCAAATATGAACAATATGCAGATTTTACCAAGTAGTAGTTTTATATTGTTTTGCTCTTCCAAATACATCAATGGTATGCATGCTAATAAGATTAAGAAGAGAGTATATTTAAATTGTCTTTAACTTCAATTCCAAAACGATGAGAGATTATTTAATATAATAGATGAGGCTTCCCGTTGAAATTTAAAAAGATATAGGATTTGTTATCCAAAATATTATTTTTTAAGCCTTCATAATTTTATCATAAAAAATCTCCCAAAATGTATGAAAGGAATATATATATATATATATATATATATATATATATATATATATATATATATATATATATATTAAGTTATTAATGTACTAGACAATATATTTCAACATGATTAACACCAAAATATTTTAATTTAATTGATAATTCAAATTTCACAAGTGAATTCAATAAAATACAACTGTGAAAATTTACGGTTTTTTTTTTCCTTCACATATTTTATGTATCTATTAAAAAGAAGAATTGAAAAACTTTAACATGAACGAGAATTTTTAACTTAATATGTGGACTACTCTCCAAACACAAATTAGCCAATGAAAAATTTGATTAAAAAATATGTTAATTTTGTGATCATTCAAGAGAATGTACTCTAAATGAAAGAAAATAATTAAAAAAAAAAAAAAAAAAAATCAAATTTAA
>Ga0209589_1012452_pt1 | contig 11542 bp, 8 predicted proteins | sample CowpeawhiteBW_FD_187525 | JGI IMG/M metagenome (GOLD analysis project Ga0209589, IMG submission 187525) | Root nodule microbial communities of legume samples collected from California USA - Cow pea white BW (SPAdes) (version 2) | ecosystem: Host-associated > Plants > Roots > Nodule | place: USA...
ATATATATAAAAATAATTTTATATATATATATATATATATATATATATATATATATATATATATTAACTTTATATTATTTTAATATATTTTTATCGTACTTATCCACTTTATTAAACTTGTGTCAATTTTAATAATATATTATTCCTACATGATATAATTGATATAAGGTCTAAGATAACATTAGAAAATTTTAAATTATTTAATTAATTATTTTAATTTATTGAATTCGCTAGATTTGGTTCATATTTATAAATATATTAATAATTATTTTTTATATAATAAAAAGATTTTATCGTTTAATTTGTTTTACACCTTTAAAACTATAGACTAGTTTAAAATGAAGATATTCATAATAATTATAGTTACATTTATCAAATTTGAGAGGAGAATGCTAAGGATATTGGTTAAGAAATAATTAATGTACATTAATTTTATCATTTTTACATTGAAAGTTAAAATTTTTAAACATATTAATTAAAATAATATAAATCATATCACAGATTTTATAATAACAATAATATTTTTTTAAATTTGTAGACAATAACTTTCTAATCCAAAATAAGAATTTTGAAATTTTCAAGTCTCTAGTAACAAACAGACAAAACTATTTGACATAGTCTTTTTATGAAAGCTTTAAATGTGAATGTTTGAAACGTTTGGAAAATATGTTCCTAAATTTTGCAACAAAAGAGAAAATCTCTTGTGATGAAATTATTACATTTTAATTGTTTAAATAAAATAAACTTGTATTACTGAATTTTAAATCAGATTTCATTTAATATCACAATTAACTATATATTTTCTAAAATTCAATACGTATTAATTATTTTTAGCTAGTGTCACATTTATAATCAGTGATATATGTATAGCCTTTATTTAACCATGCTATTAGCACATGACAAAGCAGAGAAAATATGAAGTTCAGTGTTGATACGATGGTATGATCTTCATCTCTCTCAGTTTCTCCACCCAAAATCTGATACTCTTGAAGGTATCAACATGCCCAAAAAATCCATATTCTCTACTCTTGTTCATGCTAGACACATGTTGAAACTTAAAACGTAGCACTGCTTGGAGGGCGTCATAGCATGTTATTTCCTCCAATATGGTGTTGTGAAGCTCGTATTTCTCCACTATCTCTTTCCAAATGCTACCCTTATCACGCATCAGCTCCACCACATCAAACGTTTGCGTTTCATCAAACGGTACAAATTCCACATCGAAAAGTTCACAGAGCAACTTCCAGATGCTCTTCCACGTAAAAACGTCGCCGTTTGTGCAATTGAATGCCTCATTTCTAGTTTCAGGGGTAACCGCAGCCCACACGTGCTGCTGGGCCAACACTCCGGCGTCGGTCATGTCACAGAAATGCTCCCACGTGTACTTCGTTCCCGGGTACCGAAACGCCAATCCTACATGGCGACAAATTACGGCGTAGGTTGCTAGCGTGAGCAGCGAGTTGTATATACTCCTGGAGGACGCGCCTACTATGATAGAAGAGCGGTGCACTGAGTAGGTGAACGATGGCGCGTAAGATTCAACGAGATCCTCGAGCGCGTAGTAGAAGTTGGGGTAAGGGAGCCTCGCCATGCTCTCGTGAAATGGTGGGTCGTGGGAGATGAGTTTGGTGGAGAGGACTGGATCGTGAATTGGGCCCATGTAGTGTTGCGTTCCGGTTTGGACCGTTACATGGGCGAGCTTTGAATGCGTGCAGGATTTGAGGGCGGTGAGAACGTTGAGTAGCATGGTTTTGTTGATTCTCACGTTGTCTTCTTCATCTGCACGAACCTGCAAGCTGATCCAGAATAGGTGGGTGACTTCACTCGCAAAGGGGGAAAGCTTGGCGTGCGTGTCGGAAGAGTCGACGGCGTCAAAGGTGATAAAGTGGTCGACGGTGGAAGGAGGGAACCAACTTGGCGGTGGCCTGCGAGCGGCGCCGTAAACTTTCCATGGGCCTCCGGGACAGTTGGGCTCCTTCAGGGCTTGGGCTAGGCTCAGCCCAGCCATCCCTGTGACGCCAGCTACTAGTGCTACAAAAGCTTGGTGTTCCATCACAGTGTGTTTTCCACACCAGGAAGAAACCGAGAATGTGGCTGCGTATTGGATCACTTTTGTTGAATTATTATCGAATTTATCGAAAATGGGTGGTGAGTGGCAAATCCCATTCTTGTGGCCATCCTTCCAATATCAATCCTATTATATTTTTATTTTTAAATATAAAATAATGTGAGAAGAATCAACTATAAAATAAAAAAATATTTTTTTTAAGTGATGATAAACAAATTAAAGTTACTTTATTTTAAAAAATGTGTAAGAATTTCCACAACATGTAACAAGTGAGTGAAGGATGATGTGGAAAGTTAAAAGAGTTTGTTGGATAAACCCTACAACATCTTGTTTTCCTTGGATTGGAGGGGGCTTATTCATGGATTGCAATTATTATAGACCGAGGATGGTAAACCTATCTAATATATATAATGCTTAGGTTATAAAGTTTATATAAATAATATTTTTAGGGTTATACGTTTACTATTTTTCGTACCAATGTGGAGCAAGTAGAAGGAATAACAAAACATTTTCTAAAATCATTTTCTTTTTCTTTACTTTAAAATCAATATTCCTTTTCTCTTAAATATGTGATATGTGTATATATATTTTTTTTTCCTATCTTTTACACACCCTATTTGTAATTTTAGTCAAACAATAAGAATTGTCTCTTCTTGACAATATGATTCAACATATTCATTTTCATCTTTGTAATGATGATTATTTATTGGATCTATTGTTTCACTCACTATTAGACCATCTATTTTAAAGTTTACTTCTTAAGAATATGATTCAACATATTCATTTTCATCTCGACCTATATTTTTTTTTTTTAAATTTCATTATGCAATATTTGATGACAGTAAAAACTTCTTATGAAAAATATTTCAAGATATTTATTTTATTTATTGGATTTCTCTCAAAATTACTTCCAAACTAAAATAATTAAATATTCTCTTAGACATGTTCATTTCCACTTCAGCATATAATTTATTTTAAAAATTCTATAAAATTATGAAATCAATATGTATAGCCTTTTTAAAAAATGTAATATTGTGGAAAATGAGACAAATACACAAAAACGATAAAGTTAAATCGTGTCTTAAAATAATTGGTGGCATAAACAGTGTCCGATATATACCACATGAAATTTTCACTGACAAACTCACTGTAGCGTTTATATGTTTAAGCACAAGCTTGTCAAAGCAAATTTTATGTGCATATTTCTCGTATGGGAAAATGATAGTTTAACGAAAAATATTTTTAATAAATTTTGATAAACTATAATATAACTTTATTATTTTATTTTGATTGAAAATTAAAAAAAATATATTTATTTTATTTCTATTTATGATAATTTTTTCAAATTTATTAAAAAAATCTTTTTCAAAACTTAACTTTCCTTTTCTTATACATTATGAGACCAAGCAACAATATGTAACATGTTACAATATCATGCTGAAAAAAAAACATAAATATAAAATATAAATATAATAACAAATATGATTATTGAAGTTATAAAAATTTAAGAATAACATTTTAACAATTTTTTATTTTAGTATAATTATTTTGAAAATTTGCATTTGATATCTTTCAAAATTATTTTCAAACTAAAGTAATTATATATTCTTACAATATATTCGTTTTCACTTTCACGTATATTTTATTTTGAAAAGTCTTAGTCCACTTATTTTCTGAAATTTATATAGATATTTAAAAAAAAAAGTGCAAAATACTGTGAAAAATATCAAACAGAAAGAGTTGAGTTGTGTATCGAATTTTTGATAAAAAAGTGAAAGGACTTAATTAATTATCTTAGTTCAATACAACCAAGTAGAAAAAGTAGAGTTTTTTTTTACAGTTAAGCTAATAGGCTAACATGTTACCAAACATTTATGAGTTTTGTTCATAAATATTCTAGTTGTCAGTTTTTTTGTTGTTGTGGTTGGGTCCTGTTGATCTATGGAATGATTCAGCGATAGAAGTAAGTCTAGGCATAACTTTGAAGGAATTGAGGATGGAATTGTAAAAGTAGAAAACATAGATATTTTTTTTGTGTGAGTATATTTAGAATAGAGTAAATTTTACTAATTAAAATTTTGATACAAAATTGTAATTTATTTTTTTTTACATTTTGATCTATTTTTGTCATTAATTTTAAAGTAAAAAAATATAATATTTTTTATTTAATTATATTAAATTTTGTTTATGTGTCAAAGACATTTTGTGATAGTGTTTGAATTTTTTATACCGTTTTGACACATTTTAACTCAAATGTCAATCAAAAATATTGTTTAACGAACTAAAAGAAAATTAATGACACTATATTAAAAAGACTATACCCATTAATGTTTAAAGTTTGATGATCAAAATGTATCATAATTTGCACCAAAGATTAATTTCAATTTCGCATTAAAATTTAAAGACCAAAAACATATTTAATCATTCAGGATATTATATACACACATCAATAAAACTGAGTGTCGATACATATGTCGTAAAAATTATTAGTCATTATACAGTGACCAATTTAAGTATCAATTTAAAAACTACAAATTATTAACAACTAAAATAGTTCCAAAATACTATAATTAGTTTCTAAATTGATAATTAAAATTATTTTTATTATGAATTGATTTCTAAATTGGTCATTAACATTAGCTACTAAGATTTTGACTACAAAAATAATTGGTTTCTAAATTAGTCATTAACATTAGCTACCAATGTTTTGGCTACCAAAATAATTAGTTTATAAATTGGTCTCTAACATATTTTTTGTTACTAAAATTGATCATTATTTAAGAGTTTTCTTATAGTGATACTTTTATGATGACAATAATTTATATTTTTTATGTTGATATTTTTAGTACATATAGTTTTAATTTGGATTAACACAATAACAATCATATATTTATTATATTGTTAAGAATTATTGTACACACTTTTCAATATTCACATATTGTGTATCTATCACATATCGTCTCTTATGATTTTCAAAATAAATGTGTCGTCGTATCGGATACGTGTCATATCTGATACACGTATTGTATTTGTGCATCATAGGTTATACGATTTGAAAGTTATACTATGTTTAATAATTATCATGTGATGTAATTGATATAAAAAAAATTAATAAAAAAATTGAATTATTTAATTTATTATTTAAATATGTCTAATTTATCGAACTTTATTGATGTTTATAAATATATTGGTAATTTATTTTTAATATTATTATAAGATTGATGATGGTGATGAAAAATTTACAAATATTTTTTGATGATTATATAATTTAGATGTCTTTAATTAATATACCGACTTAAACACAAACTTAATTGATAATTATATTAATTTAATTAAAATATCACACTTTTTATTATATATTTTTATTATTGAAATAGTCAAATAAAAAGTGTTATATTCGCGATACAACTCTTAAAAGATATCAAAATATAATTTCATACTAAATGATAGAGGTGTTGAGACCGTAGAGGTATAGGTTATGTTATACTTTGTAACTGGATAATGTGATTGGTACGTGTGATTTAGCACTGGTGTAAAAATGGACTTCCACGACGTTGTATAACAACAGACAAACAGGAAACGTTTGAAATGAGTGAAACTTTTGTAATTCAGAATAAATTTTATACAACCGTCGATAAAAAGTTGAAAGCAACTTTTAATATTTCCATTTTCACTTCCTATCCGAATACCCACACGACTTTTCTATCTCATTTTCACTATCTTTAGCATCATACGTCGTTCCACCCTCCTTAATACCTACATTGATGTTGTTGTTAAGTACTGTTGTCACTGCTACGCGTGATGCTGCTCGTTCGTGCACCTTGTGTCAACGTCATTGGCACCCCGTAATCAACGTCGTTCCCGACGTACTGCAGTCATCGTTTGCTTGAGTTTTTTGTCGTCATTAGTTGCAAATCTTTATGTAACTTAGGAATGACAAAAATATTTATGTTCGTTAATATCTGAGGATAAAATCCGTAATAAATAGTTAATATTTCCAAATATTTGTTATTTTTAGAAATTTGTTACTTGCAAGTAGCGGGTAGAGGGTTCAATAAACGAGTTAGGTGCGAATATCATACTATTCGTACCCACATTGGTATCCACTATATATTATCCGCAAAAAATTAAAATTAAAATTTTATTTATGTTTAATTAGATTAGATTAGATTAAATTTATATTTTATTTTATGTTTTTTATGTAATTTATTTAAATTTTACTTAAAAAGATTATAAAATAGTTTTTTAAATATTTGTGGATATTTATAGGTATTTGTCAGTATTTAAAATAGATACCTGACGAATAAACAGATGGGTAGTGGATGATTTTTTTTATAGATCAAATTTATACTCTATCCGTACCCGACCGAACTCGTTACTATCTTAATACCACTGCTACGGTCTCACATTCGTATCGTCACTGCTTCTTTGTCACCACTTGTTTCCCTGCGACTTCAACATATTGGTTTTGCTCTTGTGCGTTCCATTCTAGATAAGTTTTTTTTTTTAAATATGATTAAGGTTTATTATTTATAAAATTAGATAATTATTTAACACGAATTTTCAGCTTTGTGTTCTTGCTCTAATATTAGGGGGTTTTCTTTTCACTTTGTGTTCTTGCTCACGTCTTGCTCTATAAGATGACTTTTCTACTTCGAATGAAAAACCAACACCAACTGTCAGGTACGTTTCAAATGAAACCTCCTTTATTTCTTCATTCTCTCGTACCGAAAACAAACTCTTATTCTGCAACTCAATTTCCATTTTCTTTGGTATTTAATTATTTTCTTTTAGTCCTTTTATAAATCAAATGCATTACCTTTGTTTATAATATAATGAATTGCTCATTGAAAAATGAATACGTATATCAAAAAATTTATAATTGTGACTTTCGTAAAAATAATCATTAAAATAAAAAGAAAATCACTTTTAAGAATAGTTCTATAAAGAACCATTATCATATATTTTTGTTATAATTTGTTTTTTCATATTTAACGATCGATAGGACTAAACTGTTGTAATTTTTAATATTTTAACGATGAATTGTCGTCGTATTGTCCAAACTTTTAACAACGGTTATATTTATGACGATTCTAAAATTGTTCTTGAGGTTCGTTTTAACAACTGTTGAAAGCCCCATAGTAGTGTAGGGCTCTGACATGCTTTATTTTGAACGCATTACATATTTTATGATTAATGGTTGATTAGAAGCGCTAGCAAACAAATAAACTCAATCATGTTAAGAAAGAAGCCAACCTAACATAAACTCAACCCAGAAAATATGAAGTTCATTGTTGATATGATGGTATGATTTTCATCTCTCTCAGCTTCTCCACCCAAAATCTGATGCTCTTAAAGGTATCCACATGCCCAAAAAATCCATATTCTCTACTCTTGTTCATGCTGCACACATGTTGAAACTTAAAACGTAGCACCGCTTGGAGTGCTCCATAGCAGGTTATTTCCTCCAACACGGTGTTGTGAAGCTCGTATTTCTCCGCTATCTCCTTCCAAACGCTACCCTTATCACGCATCACTTCCACCACATCAAACCTTTGCGTTTCGTCAAAAGGCACAAACTCCACATTGAAAAGTTCACAGAGCAACTTCCAGATGCTCTTCCACGTGAAAACGTCACCGTTTGTGCAATTGAATGCCTCATTTTTAGCCTCAGGGGTAACGGCAGCCCACACGTGCTGCTGGGCCAACACTCCGGCGTCCGTCATGTCACAGAAATGCTCCCACGTGTACTTCGTTCCCGGATACCGAAACGCCAATCCTAAGTGGCGACAAATTACGGCGTAGGTTGCTAACGTGAGCAGCGTGTTGTGAACACTCCTGGACGACGCGCCTATTATAAGAGAGGAGCGGTGCATTGAGTACGTCAACGACGGCGCGTAGGATGCCACGAGATCTTCGAGCGCGTAGTAGAAGTTGGGATAAGGGAGCCGCGCCATGTTCTCGCGAAAGGGCGGGTCGTGGGAGATGAGTTGGGTGGAATGGACCGGATCGAAAATTGGGCCCATGTATTGTTTGGTGCCGGTTTGGACCGTCACATGGGCGAGCTTTGAAGAGGCGCAAGATTTGAGGGCGCTGAGAACGTTGAGGAGCATGGTTTTGTTGATTCTAATGTTGACTTCTTCCTCTGCACGAATCTGAAAAGTAATCCAGAACAGGTGCGTGACTTCACTCGCAATGGGGGAAAGCTTGGCGCGCGTGTCGGAAGAGTCGACGGCGTCAAAGGTGATGAAGTGGTCGACGGTGGAAGGAGGGAACCAACTGGGCGGTGGCCTGCGGGCGGCGCCGTAAACTTTCCATGGGCCTCCGGGACAATTGGGCTGCTTGAGGGCTTGGGCTAGACTCAGCCCGGCCATTCCTGTAACACCAGCTACTAGGGCCACAAAAGCTTGGGACTCCATTACAACTGTTCTCCACACCAGGAAGAAATAACTGAGAGTGTGTGGTGTGTATTGAACGGTTGTCTTGAATTTAAAGAACCAGATTGGGTTGTAACATGAATAATGTTCTTTTTTCTTCTTTTGGAATGTTATTCCTAAATTTATCCAAAATAACAACAACAAAGATGGAACAAATTTGACGTTAACTTGGTCTATGCGGTATTATGATTAAACTGTGAAAGATTTTGGCCGAAATAGTGAGATAACTTTGTGCAAGGTGTCGGTGTAGCTGAAAATTGGATAGATGTTGGATGAATGAAAAGGGAAATGATTTTCTGGAAAGCATAACAATTTTTTGATAAAGTTCAAATAGAGTAATTTTTTATTTTGTTTATTTATGGAAGTTATAAAAGTAAAGTAATAAAATTTTAAGGTCTTTTTATAAAAAATAATTGTTTGTCAATTGTCAAACAAATTTTTTTCGAATTATCATCTTATGAAAATCACCTTTTCTGAATAAGTGTGTCACACCTGCTTTTTAATATAGAAAAAAGCTATTTGAGACTCATCTAAAAAATGCATTCATTTCACACTGTAATAATATAATAATACATACTATAAATTTTAAATTAAAAAATAATACAAATATAATTAAAATATTATTATTTTAAAGTGTTAAATGAGTGTTTTTTTTTCATCAGTCTATGTATCACCACTCTTTAATAAAAGATATTCAATTCAATAAGTTTGTATTAGAAATAATCGTAGGAAGAATTGATAGAATAATAATATATTTCCGGTCGATTGTAAAGTTTTAAAAAATAAGAAAAATAAAAATAGTTTTTTTATCAATTAAAATCATTTTTACTCATAAAAAGTGTTTAGGAACAACTTATTTCGACATTATATATATATATATATATATATATATATATATATATATATATATATATATATATATATATATATTCAGACTCTTCTGCTCGATTGTAAAGTTTTAAAAAATAAGAAAAATGAAAATAGGTTTTTTTATCAATTAAAATCATGTTTAATTTATAAAATGTGTTTAGGAACAACTTATTTCAACATATAAATTAATTCTTGAACAAACATTAACCTTTGTTTGTTTTTGACTGAATTTGATAGAGCGTGAATAAATATATATGGAAGATATAATGAAAATCGTTGTTTGTTTTAAGAAACGAAAAGATAAAATTAAAGAAATTAAAGAAAAAAGAGAAAATTTAAAAATAAATTGAAAAATATGATAAATAATTTTTTTAATTAAAGTGATATCTAAATTTTGTTTTAACAAAATCATAATTTTACTCTTGTCATTAAAATTAATATAAAATAAAATTTAATTACTTAAAATTAATTTAAAATAAAATCTAGTTAATTAAATTTTAAATAATAATAAATTATTATTATTATTACAAAATTATACAAGATAAATGTATTCACAATTCACATAAATTTTCGTATTTTATAAAGGACATGCAGCTGTAATTATCTGGAAACAAACACACCAATGCTTATATTCATGCATTGGCCTTTGTTTTGATTTATCCTTAGAAGTGGCTAAGCATTTACCAAACACCTGCCTACTTACTATTTTAATGCCGATATTTGTAATGTAACTTTCATTAATGGAATGACTTATTGATAGCCACGTGGGTGGGTCAGGAATAGTTAGGGATGGAATAGTATAAAACTTAAATATTTTGTTCTCTAGTTATATTTATAATACTGCTTTAATAATATATAATGCATTTAATAAAATTTATATTATTATATTGAATTTTTAATGATAATTCAGTAACAATAACTACTATATTTATCATATTTTATCATATTGTTTTATTTATATTTAAAAATAATCAAGTTTATTAGATAAAAAAAAACTAGAGAATATTAAAAATATTTGTGTTTACTAGGGTTATTTTTTTTCACTCCACTTTTTAGTGAAAATTAAAATTAGTTTTATCTTCAAAATTTTAGCTCAATTTAGTTACTTAATTTTTTAAATACGTGAATTTAGTTATTTCAATCCAATTTTGTTAAGTTTGTTTGAGTTGTTTATACCGTTTGACACATTTTGGTTTCAACGTTAGCTAAAAAACTATCACGAAATGCAATTGAAATATCAATTAAACTTAACAAAATTTGGTTAAAAAGACTAAATCCGCATATTGTTTAAAGTTTAGAGACTAAATTGAGCCAAAGTTTCGAAAATAAACTACTTCTAATCTGTATAAATAAATGACCAAAAACATAATTAACCCTTATTCTCATTTATCTTGTTTTTAACTTTTTTATTGATTTTATTTCACTAGATTCTTTTTAATTCTTATTTGTTTTTAGGCTTAAATATCTTTTTTGTCCTCATTTTCGTAATGTTTACTGCGGATGATCCTCATTTCTACCAAATGTTTAAAATGGTCCTCATTTTCGTAGTGTTTGTTGCGGATGATCCTCATTTTTACCTAATGTTTAAAATGGTCCTCATTTTCACAATTCGTGTTTAATTTAGTCATTTTATGTGACATCGTTTAAATCAGTAACGGAACATTGTACAAGTGATACTGTTTTGTATTACATTGTACTGGGGTCTGGGGTGTATTACGTGTATTGTACAGGTGTAGTAATTACATATTTGGGAATAAATAGGTGAGTTAGGGTTTTGAAAATGAATTGTTGGGCAGTTGGTCAGTTGCTGCAATTTTCTTCCTCCATTCCCAATTTGTGTTGTTGCAATTTTGTTCTTCCTGCAATCCCATGTCACGGTCCAATCTTCTTCTTTTACCTCTAGTTGTAATCGTTAGAGGTAACAGTGTTGTAGCAATTCGTACAATGTTGGTGGTTTAATGATAAATAGGGATGGCAACGGGGCGGGGCGGGGACGGGTTTCGCTATCCCATACCCATCCCCGCATAAAAAATTCATCCCCATCCCCATACCCAAACCCAACGGGTATCAAACTTTTTTCCCATCCCCATCCCCACCGGGTAACGGGTATAATCTCGTACCCATACCCGTACCCGTGTTCTAACTACTTCAATATTAATTTTTATAA
>Ga0209589_1012453_pt1 | contig 11541 bp, 6 predicted proteins | sample CowpeawhiteBW_FD_187525 | JGI IMG/M metagenome (GOLD analysis project Ga0209589, IMG submission 187525) | Root nodule microbial communities of legume samples collected from California USA - Cow pea white BW (SPAdes) (version 2) | ecosystem: Host-associated > Plants > Roots > Nodule | place: USA...
TTTTTTTGTTTTAATCTTTTTTTTTTTTTTTTTTTTTTTTAATGTTCCAAGCTTGTGTTCATGGAAAATATTTGGTCATCTTTAAAGTCTGTACTTCAAAATGGCTTAATTGCCGTTTGATTGAATGCAATGACTTTTGGTTTTTTTCTTCTAAATTGGTTTTTTTTAGACATCTTCATATATGTGAACACATGTTTGTTTAGTTTCACTTTTGGTCATGTTCGGAATGCTTTTAGTTTTTGTTAAGTTTTTTGGATTAAAAAAATGTTGAATGCATCATTTTTTATTTATTTAATAAATTGATGATATATAGCAAATGTTATGGTTGCATATGTTAAAGTATAAACCGCATAATAAATTAATAGATCACATACCATTTATAGTTTAATTTTTTGTTAATAAAAAACATTCTTATATAAATATAAAGTGAATTATGATTTTGAAGATAATAAATTATAACAAAATTTGTTATCTAGTGCGAACATTAAACGATTAAATCAAACTTTATATGATGTTACACTAATTTAGTTGATATTGATGCTATAAATACTTTATCCAAGAGATCAAGCTACTAAATGGAGATTACAAACAACTAGACATTTTTTTTTCAAGCTTAATCGAAAATTAGACGCATGACAAAAAATTAGAGACACATTGTAAACTTGAATGAAGACTAGATATTACACAAAAATAAAATAAAGTCTAGAAAATGACAACATGAGTTTAAATTTAAGTTTTATATTAAGTAAATATGATAAAGTTGAAATCATATAAAGAAAATTGATAAATCTATTATCTATAAATTTTGAGTTAGAGATGATATTAATTATTTATATGAGTTAATTATTTATATGAGTTGAATTCAGGTCTTATTAGTTTTGTATTTTCTTGATAAATGTATTCATTAATCATAAGATAAGATGACTTTGAATTGTTAATTATCTACTAATTATCAACCTATCTAAGATGATTCTGACACAACAAACAATTTTTTTGAGTTTTTATACTCATTTTGGTAATACGAATACAACAAAGGGATTTGCAGAGATAAATATGTCATGTGAATAGAATGTTGAGTGCAATGGAAAAAAAATGTTAGCCAACATAGTTAACATGCAAGTTCCATGGTTTTATTCAATATATATAAAAAAGTTTCTCCAAGCAAAAATACATTATTATAGATGATTTTACATGAACTTATTGGAGTGCATGACATATTAGATTATAAAGTTGTCTGCTAAACTATTTATAGAGTGAACTTTATTTCTAAAATCTTCATTATGTGGATCTATTATCTATATATAAAGAATATTTATGGATTATACTCTTCACTAACATTTTTTTTATGATTACATCACGCAAAGCTTTTGTAAGACTAATATTAACTGTATACTCAAGAAAGTCAAATGTAACTTAATCTTAAGAAAATATTTATATTTTATTTTAAAGGGATAAAAGTAATTAATATTTATTATATTGACGCTACATATTAGAATAAGAAAAGAAAACATTCTATATACTAATGAGTCGTGGAAAAGTCGCATTGTAACAAACCAGGACGTAAGTGATGCGACCATGTGATTCCTATAAAATTAATAAAGGGTTATTCCAATATCTTGGAAAGATGAAAAACATTTAATATCTACTGTCAATTTCCCAAAAGCATGCTTAGACGAGTGAATCTTAAATTTTTGTTTCATCTTCCCAAGAGCGATATTGCATCGTAACTTTAAAAAATATTGAATATATTCATCCTTCAATGTAAAGAAATCTTTGTGTCATCTTCCCAATAGCGATATTGCATTGTAACTTTAAAAAATATTAAATATATTCATCCTTCGATGTAAAGAAATCTTTGTTTCATCTTCCCAATAGCTTGATGTATTGTAACTTTCAAAAATATTGAATATATTCATCCTTCGATGTCAAGAATTAGTCCGTTTGTGGTGCAAAATTAATTAAGCGTTGATCTTGATTTGAAGTTTGGATGCTTTATATATACTTCTTCCTGATAATACTTAGTACTGCAATGTGTTGATAAAAAAACCTAGAACTGCAGTTGCACACAATATCTAGTTACGCATAAAAGAGGACATTTGTGTTCTTTCTGTAAGCCTCTCAGAGTGGTGATACTAATACAGATGGATTTCTGCTAACAAGGTAAGTTAAGGTTTTTACTTTTAGATCTCTGTTGAATTGAATTTGTCAGTTCTTCCTTCCTCAATATTGGTTGTTTCATAATGTTTGATTCTCTTCCTTAAGGACATTAAAAGTCTAACACCATGTTTCTATTTATCAATTTAATTGTAAGCGTAGGACATTCTGTATAGAGAAAACCACATAATTCAGGAAGCTTGTGTCTGTATTATGCAAACTTGTATGTCAATCAAGGTTCACTTGGCAGGGAGATCAGAATTCACTCTCATCATGTATAAAAAGTTTTAAAGATAATACCTTTATTATAAACTAAATCATCTTATTTTGAATGAAACTTCGTTTTCTATTTAAATGTGAGGAAGGGAAACTGTTTCTTAATTTAATGTGATAGAACTTAATCTGCATTGTATTTTTTAATTTATTAAATTGTTTTTTAAATGATCAAATTAACATTTTTTTAGTAAGCTTTTATCAAATATTTTGTTAGTGATCTAATAAACTAATTAAATTAAACTACTTATACTTATATTAAGTTTAAGGTAATCGGAATAAATGAGATTGTTATCCTCCAAACACTTGAACAAAGTATTTGTGAATACCAACACTATAGATGAGAATCATGCAAAGATTATATGAAATTGTTGCATAGTAAATTAATCGTAAGAAAAATTTTATCTAACCTGTCATGGTTAATTGTTATATTTGCTTTAAATAAAATGTTTAATTTGTGTAAGATATGTGCAAAACAAGATTGTTTTTAAGTAATTGTGCCACCAATTCTTCATTAAACATGTAGTCCCGTATAAGTGTTGTTAATTTTGAAGTGAGTTCCGATAACATTTTAAAGTTTTTTGTTACTTAAGTTGATGTATATGACACCAATGCAAATGGTCATTCACATGATTTTCATTTTGATGAAGTTTCAGCATATTATGATGTTCTTACATCAACTTCATTATGGAACATCATAATATGTTGAAATAGAAATCATGTGCATGAGCATTTGCATCAGTGTCATATACATCAACTTAAGTAACAAAGGATTTTAAGGTGTCATCGGTGCTCACTCCAAAATCTTATTTTAGACATATCTTACACAAAATGAAATTTTCTTTAAAGCAGATATAACAACTAACCATGAAATGTCAGATAAAATTTTTCGCAGGATTAATTTAGTATGCAATAGTTTGGAACAATCTTGTGATGATTCTCATCGATAGTGTTAGTCTTCACAAACACATTATGTTCAAGTTTTTGGAGGATGACAATCTCATTTATTCCAATTACCTTAAATTCAATATAAGTAGTTTTATTTAATGAGTTCATTATATTAAGTTAATAGATTAAAAAATATAATGCTGATGGAGTTTTCCATTACATTAAATTGAGAAATAGATTTCCCTCTCTCGAATAGAAAATGAACTTCATTAAAAATAAGATGATTTAGTTAATAAAGGATATAAATGATCATTCAAATATTTTGGAATCATATATATATATATATATATATATATATATATATATATATATATATATATATATATGTATATATATATATTATATTATATTATATTATATTATATATTATTCTACATATTTAAATATTATTCTCTCACTTATGTAAATAATAGAACATAATGTATTTTATTCCTTATTTAGACATGCACAAGATTCAATTAATATATCAATACATTGTATTTTTTTATGATTACATACGCAAAGCTTTTGTAAGACAAATATTAACAGTATCCTCAAGAAAGCCAAAGGGATAAAAGTAATTAATATTTATTATATTGACACTACATATTAGAATAAGAAAAGAAAACATGCTATATACTAATGAGTCGTGGAAAAGTCGCATTGGAACAAACCACGACGTAAGTGATGCTACCATGCGACTCCTATCAAATAAATAAACTGTTATTCCAATATTTTGGAAAGATGAAAAACATTTAATATCTATTGTCAATTTCCCAAAAGCGTGCTTAGACGAGTGAATCTTAAATTTTTGTTTCATTTCCCAATAGCGATATTGCATTGTAACTTTCAACAATATTGAATATATTCATCCTTCGATGTCAAGAATTAGACTGGTGCAAAATTAATTAAGTGTTGATCGTGATTTGAAGTTTGGATGTTGTATATATACTTCTTCCTGATACTACTTAGTACTGCAATGTGTTAGATAAAAAAACCTAGAACTGCAGAGCACACAATACCTAGTTATGCATAAAAGAAGACATTTGTGTTCTTTCTGTAAGCCTCTCAGAATGGTGATACTAATACAGATGGATTTTCTGCTAACAAGGTAAGTTAAGGTTTTTACTTTTAGATCTCTGTTGAATTGAATTTGTCAGTTCTTCCTTCCTCAATATTTGTTGTTTCATAATGTTTGATTCTGTTCTTTAATTTAAGAATTACAATATGTTTCTTTTTATCAATTTAATTGTAAATGTAGGACGTTCTATATAGAGAAAACCACATAATTCAGGAAGCTTGAGTCTGTATCATGTAAATTTGTATGTTAATCAAGGTTCACTTGTCAAGGAGATAAGAATTCACTCTCATCACATATAAAAAGTTTTAAAGGTAATACCTTTATTATAAACTAAATCTTCTTATTTTTAATGAAACTTCGTTATCTATTCAAAATGTGAGGAAGGGAAACTATTTCTTAATTTAATGTGTCAGAACTTGATCTTGCATTATATTTTCTAATTTATTAAATTGTTTTCTAAATGATCAAATTAACATTTCTTTAGTAATCTTGTATTAAATTTTTTGTTAGTGATCTAATAAACTAATTAAATTAAACTACTTATACTTATATTAAGTTTAAGGTAATTGGAATAAATGAGATTGTTATTTTTCAAACACTTGAACAAAGTATTATTGAAGATCAACACTCTAGATGAAAATCATTCAAATACTATTTCAAATTGTCTCATACTAAATTAATCTTTAGAAAAATTTTATTTAATCTTTCATGGTTAGTTGTTATATCTGCTCTAAATAAAAGGTTTAATTTGTGCTAGATATGTGCAAAACAAGATTGTTTTTAGGTAATGGTGCCACCAACTCTTCATTAAACATGCAGTCTTGTATCAGTGTTGTTAATTTTGAATTGAACTCTGATGACACCAATGTAAATGGTCATTGACATGATTTTATTATGATGAAGTTTCAACATATTACGATGTTCTTACATCAACTTCATCATAGAACATCATAATATACTGAAATTTCATCCTAAGGAAAATAATGTCCATGACCATTTGTATTGGTATACATCAACTTGAGTAACAAAGGACTTTAAGGTGTTATTGAGGGTCATTTCAAAATTACTAAACTTATACGAGATTGCATGTTTAATGAAGAGCTGGTGACACCATTACCTAAACTTTGATCCAAAATCTTATTTTAGACATATCTTACACAAAATGAAATTTTCTTTAAAGTAGATATAACAACTAACCATGAAATGTCAGATAAATTTTTTTACAAGATTAATTTAGTATGCAACAGTTTGGATAAATCTTGTGATGATTCTCATCGATAGTGTTAGTTTTCACAAACACATTATGTTTAAGTTTTTGGAGGATGACAATCCCATTTATTCCAATTACCTTAAACTCAATATAATTAGTTTTATTTAATAAGTTTTAGATTAAGTTAATAGATTAAAAAATATAATGCAGATTGAGTTCTCCATTACATTAAATTGAGAAATAGATTTCTCCCCTCACATTTGAATAGAAAATGAACTTCGTTAAAAATAAGATGACTTAGTTAATAAAGGATATAAACGATGATTCAAATATTTTGGAATCATATATATATATATATATATATATATATATATATATATATATATATATATTATTGATATATTATGTATTGATATATTAATTTAATCTTGTGCATGTCTAAATAAGAAATAAAATACATTATGTTCTATTATCTACATAAGTAAGAGAATAATATTTAAATATGTAAAATAATAATATATCAATACATATATATGTAAAATAAGATGACTTAGTTAATATATCAATACATTGTATCTTAACTAAGTTACTCGTTTAATGTCGTGAAACAATATTTGTTGTAAAAAGTTCAAACTCCCTTAAACAATGGAGTGTAGTGATAAGAATCCATTAAAAACAATATTTTTCATTTCTCGCTATTTTTTTCTTAATCCAAATAACTTCATTCTCATTTCCATTTTTCATTAAATTCACTCTCCAAATCTATCCTCAAATTTGCTTCAAGGAATGTAATGTTTTTAGGATGAATTTGAGTTTAACATAGGTGTTTGTTTCAAGGTATTTTAGTTGATTTAGAATGATAAATTTGATGGAGATTTTAATATTCTTATCCCTTCATGAATGAAGAGATTAGAAGAAAAAGAAAGGTCATTAGAATGACTTTTTTACATTTTTTGTCCATAAATTTTACATAATATTATAAATTATATTAATTATAATATTAATGATGATAACATATGAACATGATTTCAACAAAAGTTATAATTTGAAATATTGTTAAAATAATTTCAAATTAAGATGCTCCGGTTTTAATTTTAATTTTTTAATTTTTTAAGTTTTTCACTCTGGTTGAGAAAATGATAAAATATTGTTAAAATTTTCTCTGGTAAAATATCATTCCTCTAAAATCAATTCCGAACCAAACACACACCAAGTACATCGCTAACCCTATTTCAAATTCATTCCCTCTTTAACGCAGGTTGTCCATATCATCCTATTCGGTATTCGGAGCATATGCTACCATGCCTAATACGAATTTATCATTACGTTAACGCTGGTTATCCATACAATGACATAATTTGGAGGATTCAATATATTTCCAAATTAAACGCATCAAGCCAAACAACATGCCACTGGATAAATCAAAGGATGGGTTCAATGATCAGATGAACCAGTAGCTATTGAAGACTCTGACAAGAAAAATTTCCAAAAAGTAAAAGTTTCATCGAGTGAAAGTTCCAAAGCTGCCACTGCTACATGTCATGTCATATGTTTTGCAATTGAAGACAAAATGTTTGTTCAACAAAACAGCATTTCTGACAAATAAACAAGTGCTAATCTAAGCAAGCACTACCCACAAAACCTTCCATTCATTATACACAGTACACACAAAGTATGAAAGATGTTCTGTCTCCCAACCCTGTACCCTTTTAACTGCATCCTCATCGTACATTCTTTTTCCCTCTCCAAATCATGATAAACTTCATCAATTACCTTAACTAATGACATCAGCTAATAATATGAACAAAAATTACTTCTTGCTTTTCTTGGCCCTCCCAACACGTAAAAAGGAACCCAACCCAAAAAAACCAGCGCTTGCTTTAGAAATGCAAGGAGTTGGTAGGTTCAAAACAGGACTAATCCAAAGACCATTGGCGTAAGATCCACCATAACTCTTACCAGAACGAGACCTTTGCACAGGATACAAATTTAAGGTTGAAGAACTTGAAGATGAGAGTGGTTTAGCAGATGAATGCTTAGTTGAACTCACTCTCTTTGAAAGTGGCGGCACTGAACCAGTTGAATTGCTCCTCGACAAAGGAGGTGAATAAGACATGAAGCTTTTCTTTCTATCACAACTAAGACTTTTGCTTCTGCTGAACACCCAGAAAGAGTTTGACTGAGTTTTCTTCTCACAACAACCACCACCATTCACATCCACAACTTCTCTAATGCTCTCTTTCTTCGTTTTGTCAGAAGAACATGGAAGTGGAGGAAGTCTCGTGTACGGAGATTCCCCATAAAGGGTGTGTTTACGAGTTGTGTTTCTCTTCGGTTGCTGCATCTGAACGGGAAGGGGAAGGATCACCCCATTAGAGAAAAGTTCATCAGCAGAAGATGATTCAAACTCAAGGCTTCTCCCAGTGCTGAACTCAAACTCATGATTTGACCCAACAAGCGGAGTAGTGTCTTTGCGTGACGCATCTTGTTTCTTTGGTAGCCCCGAGACATCATGGGAAAAAGAGAAACGAGGAGGAACTATTTCAGAACACATAATCACGGTGTTATTTGTTGTTGTCACCGAGGTTGAAGTGTGAAACAAGGTGGACTTTGAGTGAGAAGAGAAAGGTGAGGAAAAGAATTCAAATTAAAAGTGAAAAGTAAAACAAGGGGAAAGAGATTTTAAGGGTTGGAATTTGAAAATAGACAGAAACAGAAGGCATCCAGATACAGTGTACAAAAGGAAGAGCGTGTGTGAGCATTTTGGCTTGAAGGGATAGAGATATAATGTGAAAATTGGAAGATGAAAGGAGATTCATTGCTCTTCTCTGAAAAGGAGGCACAAGGGATTTTTGTGTCTATCATTGTTGGATAATAGAAACAAAAGAGGATGACAGAGAAAAGGACTTAAAAAAAGGAGAAAATGTTGTGTGTGAGAATTTGGAAATTGTAAAAAAGGATGAAAGGTGCAAAGTGAGTGAAGGTTAAAGGTATGTGGCTGAAACCAAGATCTAATTCTGCTGAATTGAAGGAATAATGTTTGGAGTTTTGGTCTGCAAAATGGCCAGCCAGCAACTCTTGTTCCATAAGATGTAGACTTTGCTTGTTCTTATCTCAAACCAACCATTCATCAACTCTCATATTCTTTTCCACCGTCATCTTTATATATATAATTTTAAGGTGGGAGGAACATTGTCTCTTCTATAACATAAAGTGTAAACAATCACAAGTTTTTAATATAGTTAAAAAAAATGAACCAGTCTCAAATGAACATTTATAAATTATCTCTTCTTCTTGTGTCTGAGGATCATTTCTTAAGAACATCTATGCCATATATAATACTGATTTGAATAATCAAATTACACGTGGATGAATCACTCCATACTGCAGTCTTTATGGGTTAATCACCCCATACTTTAAATAAATACGTTTTCTTAATTTTTTAATTAAGTAGAAAGAATCTTCACCCCACCATTAACTTAGAAACTTCTATATTTTGTATCACAATTTGTCTCTTTTAGCAACATTTCTTATTGTATAAAATAATATGTATAGTGTTAAAAAGATAATACATGCATGATTAATGGAAGAATACGTTAGAAGTCCACATTCATTATAAATAAGACAATTTTGTATTATATAAATAAATATAAACTTTATTTTAGAAGTTAGGTTGAGTTATATTTTATTTTTTTTCGGTTTAATCAAATCAAAGTTTCTATATATCGAAAATTTTGAAAAGGAGAAAATGAAGTTTGATTAGTTCAATATCTTTGAAAATCGAAAGTTAGATCTTTCTATAATCGCGTTATTAAAAAAAAAAAGGTGATGAAATGAAAGAACTTTGTACCTGCCAACATTATGGGTGCATTTAAATAGTTACACTTTCTATTTTCTTTTTTCTTTTAATTCAATCAAGTACACTGTGCTTCTTCTTTCTTTCTTTATTTTTTATTTCATTTGCCACTTTCTTCTTTTCACCGGAAAATGTTTTCCGAACATAAACACTTGTTAAGATATGAATGATTCATATTCCAAAAAAAGTGGTTACGTATCGTAACTTGACTTGAAACCGTTGTTACGCAACCATCTGCTATAAAAACTTGGTCAAATTAATGAATGATACTGACTCAATGTTTCTTTACCACCCAACGTTCCTTGTATGACACCACCATGGTTGGAAATGGAAATATTCACACCTTCCTTCTAATGTCCTTTTGTGTTCATCTCTAATCAAAATCAAAATTTTCCTCATCGTTTTCATAATAAAGACTCCCATTAAATGTTAATAGCATAAAATTTACTCTGGAAGATAAAGAAATTCTTTTCAAAACAGAGTAAAAACTAGAAACAATATTGTTTGATTATTAGTAAAAAGTCATAAAAATAGACATCAAGCATTCCTCAATCTAAGATATATACGTTTAAAGATCAATGTCAAATAAGATATAAAAACAATAAATATTGTTCGGATAAGTTTGAAATGATTCTGATATTTGGAAGTCGAAATAAAGTCAATTTTATAATAGTATATAAATGGGATATAAACTTTATTACAAACTGATTTTGTGAGATTGAGTTAAATTTAAAATTCAAATAAGACGCAAACCTCACTCGGCGTCTCTTTCCAACGGTGAATAACTTGGGTTGGCAGAGCATGGAACCCGCTTAGCAACTGTTAGAAGGAGCCCACAGAGAGCATCTATGAACCCTGAATTGGTCATAACAGAAACCATTGTTTGGGACAGGAAAAGATGTAACCAAAATCATAAATGACGTACACTTTGTTGATCGAAACAAATGTTATTTGCACATAACAATTATACAGTGAATTTGCTGTACACATATGAGAGTGTGACTGGTCTTCATTTGATTAATAAATGACGTGAATGCTTGAGTGGACCAAACAGAAAGTAAAATGTCATCACTGCTGCAATTATATACTTGCTGTGATGCTGCCTCTTCATCTGTCAAGAAATGAAAAAAAAAAATCCCAAACTGGTAGTATTTCATCTCATTAGTCAAGTTTAATTATGACAAAAATGAATACGATTTTTTTTGAATGATGAATAAATTTTCAATTTGAAATTTTACAATGTACTGATTGGAACAGTGGTAGGAGAGGGTGGAAGAGGTAAAAGATCTTGAAGTCATAGTTATTTCCAAATAAGATCATGAATCCTAAAGTCAAACAATTATTTACAATTACATGAAATTTTATTAAAAATAAAAAATAAAATAAAATAAAACAAATAATGGGATCGTACCAAAACAATGATAAAAATAACACTTCATCAAATTCATTTAAATAAATCATCGTTTTCATTAATTATTAAAAAAACATCGCATGAACTAACAAGAAAAAAGGAAAGTTTTGGTGAAAACTTTAAAATCATTCCAAATATTAATACAATCACTTATACACGATGTCAAAAAAGTATTTTCAAAAACAACATCATATATATAATTAATATCATGTCAAATTTACAACAAATCAAAAAACAAAATTTTTTTTTTACTTAAACTTAAGAAATCGAATACACATAAATCTAAATCATTTTGTTGTCAGCAAACTCCCAAAATAAATCTAAACAATGTTCTTTATTTTTCAACTAAAAATTATTAACCTACAAACTGTTAGAATTATGGTGCTTGATTTTCCACATCAGAAAAGATTTGGTTTCTATTTTTCTTCTTGGAGATCTCAGTTTAGAGAAGTAGTGGGAGCTTTGGTCAAAGGCAGCAGAAGCTTTGGTCAAAGGCAGCAGGAGCTTTGGTCAAAGGCAGCAGAAGCTTTGGTCAAAGGCAGCAGGAGCTTTGGTCAAAGGCAGCAGGAGCTTTGGTCAAAAGCCGCAGCAGGAGCTTTGGTCAAAAGCCGCAGCAGGAGCTTTGGTCA
>Ga0209589_1012454_pt1 | contig 11540 bp, 8 predicted proteins | sample CowpeawhiteBW_FD_187525 | JGI IMG/M metagenome (GOLD analysis project Ga0209589, IMG submission 187525) | Root nodule microbial communities of legume samples collected from California USA - Cow pea white BW (SPAdes) (version 2) | ecosystem: Host-associated > Plants > Roots > Nodule | place: USA...
CGCAAGAAAGAACAACCACATACAATACAACCATACAACAAACAGGGTAAGCTAAAGCCAACAATATTCTCATCATACAGTCAAATATATTTCCATCATTCAATGTCCATACAACAACCAAGAATGTTATGACTTCCCATCGATACACTACAACTCGACTCGACTCATCCGGATATGTATAACTTGGTCGGATTCAGCGGATGCTCGCACTTGTGGTGGATACCTCTGCTCACCCCCGAGCTGCTCACCCCCGAGCTATATGTCACAAGTGTTACAATGAATCAATTTCCCTCACGACAAGGTTAGCCCTTAATGAGTTTCGGGCCTCCTGCTACTCTCACCGCGGGAGTCAGTCCGCTCTAGGTGAGACTAACTGACTCCTTAGAGCGTCAGGATGCAACCTTACCTTGAATCCTTACCTAGTTATACAGATGGGGCACCACCATGGACACCCACTAACAGGGGTCATGGAATTATGTCCCGACCACTAAAGCGCGACCCCGAAAGTCTCACCTAGAGACCCCAAGGAATTATGCATTAACATATACAAACATAATCACGCAACCAAATAATATTCACCATGCATGTGTACGTTATTTGTACCAACCTTTAAAGCTAACGCCTTTCATGTTTCTGGCCCAACTCATTTAATCTCATCATAAACAATCCATGTACCAAGGATTTCCAAATCATATCGTTATCATGCCTCTTTCATACCAACCATTTCATTACCATCTCATGTAAAACTCATGTCAACCCATTATTCATAACTCATGAGTTGCATCTCTCAATCATGCTCATTTATATCAAACCATTAGCACAATATTGCTAAGATAGTTGTCAACAAAATAGAAAGGGTAAAGTAACCCAAAGTCGTCTCCCAACGAACACGAAATTGATTTTTAACAAGTTACTTCTTATAAAACTATACAAGTGTTAGTCAAATAAAATTACAAAAATATGAGGGATAAAGATTAAAAGATAAAATAAGATATAAACAATAGTAAAGTAAATAGATTGATTCCATTGCTTTTTCAAAATAGATTCATCATCGGTTATCTAAATATTATTGCTCAATTAATTATCATTGTAGATTTGCAAATTAATCAATGTAAAGTCTCAATTAATTTGTTAGCGTTCTAACTTTTAACCAAATTACAGTCTCAATTAAAAGTGAGAACTTTTAGATTATCCATAGTAAATTCAACCAATGTACAGTCTCAATCAAATTTTACTATGTCTAATCATGTCTATTCTTTTATCTTCTCACCAAATAAAAAGCTTAATTAATCAAAGTAAAGTCTCAATTAATTTTAGTTAGAGTAAATACCTTTAATCAAAGTAAAGTCTCAATTATTGGTAAAAACTCATTGAATCACATGAAAGTTTCTAAATAAAATCAAAGTAAAGTCTCAATTAAATTTAAAAACCCTTGAACTCATATGATCAACATGCATATAGATTTAAAATCATTACTTCTTACGTGATTTAAAGATAAAAGACATAGATGAATTAAAACCTCAACAATAATAAAATGAACAAAACAAAGAAATTAATTTATATAACCTCAGAATCCAATTAAGAAATTATAATGGAATCAACCCAAGAAGTTTAGCAATCCATGGAATACAAAATAAAAATAGAAGAATGGAGAGAGAGAAAGGAAACGAAATTAGGCCCCCCTAAGGGTTCCAAAACTCCGAAGTCCCAAGCTTGTCTTTCTGCTTCTCCTCCCTTGGTCTCTTTATATAGGAATTGGACTGGGCTTTTCTGTTGCTAAAACCTCTCAAATATCTTTTAAAATAAAGATAAAGATAAATATTCAAAGATATTTAGAGAGATATAGACTATTTAACAAATATAGTTGGTTAATAATTTATGATATAATTAAATAAATTAATTATTTAAAGATATCTTATAAATTATCACCAAATAATATTTTTATTAATTTTCTAAATAGCCTATTTTCAATTCTGTAGTCCAATTTTGTAGAGTCATCCAAAAATATCAATATTTGCAGTTAAACCCCTCTCCTTTGACCAGTCTTTAACCAGAGTTGACTGTTTGACCAGCTTTTGAATGCTTGACCAAATTTGACCATTTGATTGTGCAATAGCAGACTGACACGTGGCATCGTTCTCCTTCTCTCATATCAGAATTAGGGTTTTCGCCACCATCTAGTTGCTGCCATAGGTGCAATGGAGGTTGTTGCTAGTGTGTTTTGGTTGCAGGTCTGCGGTGGCCGTTGTTGCGCGGTGGCTGCTGGTTTAGTTTGGTGCTTTGACGTAGTGCAGATGCGTGGTGGTTGCTCGTGAGATTGGATGCACTGCGCAGGAGTGTGGGTAGAAGATGGTGTTGCGAATAGGTGCAGGTTTGTTTCTGGCTCACGCGTGGAGACTCGTAGTGGTCGCGCTTCGTGCAGGCACGGTGCTGGTCTAGGATGCACTGGCGTGGTGCTGCTCCGATAAACAGTGACAGTGCGCAAGGATGGAGGCGTTGTTGCAGTGCAAAAATGGTGTGGAGGCGCGCTGCAGTGATGATGGAGAACGTTGCTGTGTGCTCGCGAGAAAGATGGAAGCTTCCATGGTTCATGACGTTTCTGCTGAATTCTCCGGCGAGTTGCAGGCACGGGGATGGTGGTGGTAGCCGCAAGGTGCTAGGTTGCTGTTGGATGAAGGTACCTAGGGTTTGAGGGAAGAAGATGATGACGTGGCAGCCTTCCATTGGACAACTTGTTAGTGCAAGGATTGTTGCCACGTGACTTGTTCTGGTTGGTCAATTTTAAAAGTTGAGGATTGCCACATGGCAGCATATGAGTGAATGAAGTTTAAGTGGTAGGAGGAGTACAACTTAGTAGAAACCAGTGGTGCAGAATAGGTTCTTGGTGATCCACTTTAGAAAGAGGAGAGTGTATAAGTAAAAACTAGGGTGTAGAAGTGATTTTTCCAGAACTTACTAATTTCAGCCTTATTAAAAGGTGTTTGTAATTTCAATCAATTTATTTTCCCACCTTTAAATAAGCTTAATCTTAACTTCAACTGCATCAACAAACGTTAAAATATCCAAAAATAATTTATGCAGCTAAAAATCACTTTTTAAGACATTTTTATCACACATGCTCAAACCGTCTAATTATCAGAATTATCAATTAAATCACTCTTTAAGCACATAAATTCAATTAAATACCCAAAATTAAACACTGAATGAGGGAAAAAATAAGCACTCATCAATTCGCAAGACAATAAATTATGAAAGAAAGCACTCAAATTAAATATGTATTTTTGCACCAAAATTCGCTCAAGTGTTTTGGCTTGTGTTTTCACTCAAAATACTCATGCAAGTAAACACTCGTAATACTTAACAAGACTCTAATATTCATAAACTTTCAAAAAACATGCATTCAAAGATCATGAGGACTTTTTTATAGGTTATAATGGGGCCAAGCAAAGGTAGGAAAAATTTTAGGATTGGGTTTTTGAAATAGTAATGTAGGAAGAATAATGGAGCATAATTTCAAAAACAACTCTTTTTCGTTTATTGCTCTTTGTTGCTCTCTTTTTTTTTATAAAGCAATTATTTTTTTCATTTCAACACTTTTTCATCAACAATTTTTCCTTTTGCTATTTTTATTAATTTGTGGGTGAGGTACCCACCTACACACTTTATTCCTCAACCAATCCTATCATAATCCACTAGCTCCTTTTTACATGGTATTTTTCTTTTTAAGGGTTTACAAATGGGCTTGAAACAAGAAAAAAGGGGTTTAAACTACCAATGGATTAATATCAAGGTGAGCTTATTTCGCCAAGTAGCTAAAAACAAGAAATGCCTCAGTCATATCAAATCATGCATATTCACCTAAGTTGCAAAACAAGAGAATCAAATTAAATATTTGAGTATAAACAAACATGAGCAAGTCACTCAAGAAAAAATAGGAATGGCACATAGCGGTCCATCCTTTGCATTAAGGCTCAAGACTCACAAGGTCAAACTCTTTCACAAAAGATTTAATCAAGAAATTCTCAAATCAACTCAATTATCAAATCATAGAAACAATCCACTCATATCAACATGACTTTTATTTTTCCAAAATTATGATCATCCCAATTATTGAATCAAATCCAAAATCCAATGTCAATATGTTTTATTGAAAGCAGGAAAATATTTTTGGTGGATTTCTTATGAGACATATTGTTTAAAATTTCACTTAGTAAAAAGTTAATACTTTCACAATTTTCTCAAAAAGAAATCACATCACACTAATATATCTATTGATAGATATAATGATGCTCATAGTAATATGTCTACTGATGGACATATCTATTTTGCTAAAGATTCTGGTCAACTATCGTCTTCATAAGTTTTTCTAAGGTGGCCTCCATAACTTTGTCTTTCATTAGTTGACTTAAATCTTCCGACATTTGTTCAGCTCCAACGGCTCAACTATCGTCTTCATAAGTTTTTCTAAGGTGGCCTCCATAACTTTGTCTTTCATTAGTTGACTTAAATCTTCCGACATTTGTTCAGCTCCAACGGCTAACTTTAGAAGCATATCTTCTATTTCATGACGAAGTGCTCAAAATTCCAGGGTTTCAGGAAATATCGGATGGCATTGGAAGGTAGTATTAACAATACCAAGTAATTCTAAAAAGTTGTTGTTACTTGCATCCTCCATCATGTCATATAATACTTTATCATTTCCATACCATTCTTGCTCAATATCTTTGCATCGTTGATCAGCTCGCAACCTTTCATCTATGGTGTCTAATTTCTCTCTCAGCCCATCCATTAATAACACAACTTCCTTATAGGATGGTCCATTGATTGCTGCAACTTGTTGTGATGGTGCATGTTGTTGTTGTTGAGAACCAAATGAAACACATGATGGCTAAGGTGGACCTTCAGAATATGGTTGTTGCTCATGGTATGTTGGTTGCTCATATTCCAAAAAAAAATTATCTAGGATATAGATCATTAAATTGACGTATAGTTAACCTACTTAAATCAGGTTCAAAAGTAGGTGTAACAATTTGCTACTGATAATTGTATGGATCATGTGGTTAGTGTGGATAATAATTATAGTTCACTTGAAAATCACACTGTTGATTATTTTAATATGAAAAACTATTTTTTATTTTTGAGAGAGGTTTTCTGAAAAGAAATAAGTTGAAAGCTTGTTGAGTAAACTTCCAGAAAAGAGAGGTGCATCTCAATGGACAACTTAAGTACCTTATCTTTCCTTAGCCAAAGTGTTCCCCAACAAGTTTAACAAATTTCTCAACAAAATTCCTCAAACAAAAATTATGCTTAAAAAAATAATAAAATAAAAATAAAAATAAAAATAAAAATAAAATAAATAACTAAAGAAAAAAAATAATTGAAAAAAATGAGAAAAAAATGTTAGTGTTAAAAAAAATAAGAACTAAAATGATAAAAAATCTAACTGTGTTCCCCGGCAACAGCACCAAATTTGATAACGTTGTCGTCAAGTGGTCAAATTAATACTACTTATCTATAACAACTTCAGTATTGTTGAGAAAGTAGCCAAAAAATTAGTATGTGTTAAGTTAACCCTAAGTCGTCTCCCAATGAACACAGAATTGATTTTTAACAAGTTAGTTCTTATAAAATCTATAAAAAATGGTTAGTCAAATAAAATAATAAAAATATAAGATTAAAGATAAGAAGATAAAATAAGACAAAAACAATAGTAGAGAAAAATAGGTCGATTCCACTGCCTTTTCAAATAGGATTCATCGTTGGTTTCCTAAAGATTATTGTTATTGATTTCTTGTTTAAGACTTCAAATTAATCAATGTAACTTCTTAATTAATTTGTTGGCGTCCTTACTTTCAACCAAAGTAACTTCTCAATCAAAAGTAAAGACTATGTAGATTAATCTTAGTAAATTTAACCAAAGTAACTTCTCAATTAAATATTACTAATCCTAATCATGTCCATTCTTTTACCTCTTATTGTCAACACCCAATTTCGTCCGGCAAAATAAATAATAATAATTTGTTTTTTAAAGAAAATTAAAAAATAAAAAAAAATAGATAATTTTTTTTCTTTACTTTTTTCTTTGTCTAAATAATAATAATATGATAATAATAATAAATAAATAAATAAATAAATAAAAAGAATAAAAAAAGAGAGAGATTGTTTTAATCTTTTATGTATTTTCTTTTGAGACTTTGTTTCTATTTTAGCCCAAAATACTTTGTACACCCACACCGTTTTTTCTTGCAACTAATGGCAACCCAAAATTTTATTTGCACCCCCACTCTATGCTTTGTCGTTTCTGCTCCATATTAAGAAGTTAGTCTAATAATTAGAAACAGAATATGTTCTAATATTTAGAATTATTTACTCTGATTTTGTGCTATGATTTTATGACCCTTTTTTTTCAGAGAAAGAAAGTAGTAATATGATTCAAAGCGATATCTCTTTTACTAATTAGAATCAATGTTGCTGATCATGTTTGATGTAAGGCCCTGTTCTTTTTTTTCTGCCTTACATTAAGGGCTGCCCCAAATCTGATGGGCCTAAGAGCTGGCCCAAAGGTTAAAGCTAAACCCAGGCTGCCCTAACGCTCACACTTTCTTTCATTCTCAGATTCGCAGCTGTCTCCCTCTCCACTGTACCACTAGAGCTTTGCTAGGGTTTGTTTCCCGCCTAGAACCAGTCCGCCCAAAAAGCTCAAGTAGTGATTTCTACTCCACGTAAGTGATTCTAAACCTACTGTATTTACTTCCTAAAGCTGTTCTTCGTATTTCACCGTTTAGAGTTCGAACTAATCCCGTTTTTCCCATTGTTCCGCTAGTCCTGCAAGTTCATCACTCGAGCTATTGTGCTCCGAGGTCCCGCGTCGAAGTTCTGTTAGCCCATTTTCGAGGTACGGGAAGTTAGGGTTTCCAATTTTTAGTTGTTTTGGCCTGTCCTTGAGTTGGTTGTTGATTGTATGGATTAATCCTTCGTTTTGATGCATGAGAATACCTTGTATGTTTGGTTGGTTTGGAAAATGTAGCTGCTGCAGGTGAAACAGTGGCGAGACCTATTAATCTCGCCCAAGCGAGCCAATCTCGCCTAGGCGAGACAAACAGGGATTCACCCAAACCAGTTTGCGCGAAAGGTCGCCCAGGCGACCCGCTCAAATTTTTGAGCGAGCGAACATCTCGCCCAGGCGAGAGGGGTCTCGCCTAAGCGAGATCCCACGTTGGTTTCTGGATGCTCTTTCTAGCCCTCGCCTAAGCGAAGGGGGTCGCCTGAGCGAGCTCATCTTGCCTGACCGAGGGGCTAGACAAGGCAGTACGCTGTTTGGGTGCTTGTTTATTCTTGGATGATTGGTATTGGTTTGAGTATGAATGTCATGATGAGAAACATGTATATAATGGAATATTATGTATGCTTGGCATGAATCATGAATTGTAGATGATGGGTTTGGTATGAAAATTGGCATGTGAACTAAATGAGATGGGTATTATTAAAGTGGCATGATAATGAGATGAGTTGGGCCTCATGTGCATGGTGGATTGTGATGAGTTGGAACGTGAAAAGATTGGCTTTAAAAGTTGACATACTGGTTATATCCTTGCATGGTGAATACTATTTGACTGTGTGATCATATTTTGTCTGTGTCAGTGCATAATTCCTTGGGGTCTCTAGGTGAGACTTTCAGGGTTGCGCTTCAGTGGTCGGGACGTAATTCCATGGCCCCTGTTAGTGGGTGCCCATGGTGGTGCCCCATTTGTATAACTAGGTAAGGATTCAAGGTAAGGATTGCATCCTGACACTCTAAGGGGTCAGTTAGTCTCACTTAGAGCGGACTGACTCCTGTGGTGAGAGTAGCAGGAGGCCTGAAATTCAGTAAGGGCTAAACTTGTGGTGAGGGAAATTGATTCATTGAAACACTTATAACATATAGCTCGGGGGTGAGCAGCTCGGGGATGAGCAGAGGTATCCACCACAAGTGCAAGCGTCCGCTGAATCCGACCATGGTTATATGTATCCAGATGAGTCGAGTTGTGTCATAGTGTATTGCCTGAATAGTCATAACATGCTTGGTTGATTTGGATGTATGGTATTGTGGAATTATATCTGATTTAATGGATGAACTCTTTTGTGCTCTAGCTTACCCTATTTTTGTTGTTGTGTGTTCTGCTGTGTGGTACTCTCTTTTGCGATGATCATCAACTTGTTGGTGTGAGCAGATGCGAGGAACACCCGTGGACAACAGGGAGGTGGTAATTCCGCTGCATAGTCCGCGTGGATTGGACTTTAGTTTCTTTTGGGCTTTTCTTTAGGGCTATGGCCCATGTATTTGTTGTTCCTGGATTTATATACTTTTAGTGAAATCGTTATCATGTTTCTGTTGGCATCGTGGTATGCCTAGTTTCGTAGGGGTGGTGTTAAGAACCCAGGACTGCGTTGTTATACTATTTATGTGTGGCGTTTCTTTTAATTACGCGTATTAATTAAATGGGACGTTACATTTGATTTTGTACTCTGTTTTTTTTTTCTATGATTTGATTCCTAAAATGCAATAATATTAAGACAGTTCTTGCCTTTTAAAATTCGTGGTAATTAAGACGACCTTTTTACGAGATTACTTTAGATTTAAATTGTTATGTATATAAACCCATAAAAAAAAGGATTCGGGGCATTCCCTCTATTATAACCCTAAACACATCATTCATCCGGACTTTCTCTCGCTGCCAAGACTTTCACTTTTTACGACAGCACCGATAAAGTTGGTTCGTGTGTTCAAAATCAGATTGTGGTTTAGAACAACAGTGCATCGTTTGTTTGGGTCTTCTTTTGCTAGTGATTGGTTACGAAGTGCATAAGCCAGGTTTTTGCGCCTTATCCCTTTTATTGTTAATGCCATGTCAATGATGCCAGAATTCGTGTTGTTGTTGCTTAATTGCTCTCCGTGTACGGATATTCTATTTTTTTAGTTTTCAAATATTATGTCTTGGTGGTGCGAATGATTCATTGTTTGACCCATTTTTTTGTTTTGGAACTTTTGTTGTCGGCGTTGAGAGGTGTGTAAAAAAAAATATAGATGTTTTTGTTACGATGAAGGCTGCTTCGCTTAATTTTAATTTCATGTGCATGTTTTATTGGACTCTTAAGGTAGCATTGTTTTTTTTCTGATTGAAACCATAAAAGGGTGGCTCCTACCGTGGGGTATGGGTGTGTAATTTTATTATATAGTTTTTTTTAACGTAGTTGGTTTTACAATGTCAGTTTTGTTTCACTTTGAATGCATTTGATTTATATTTGCGGCACCCATATTTTTTTTTACTTTTTATTTTATTTTATTTTATGGCCTTTCCATGTTTAAAAATGCAAAGCTTTCTGGCCGGTTCCCGTTTCCATGTATATTAGGGAAACATATTATGTTTGCACGAAGTCTTTTATGCGGGTACAATTTTAACTTTATTTTAAAGGTTTTTTTTTCTTTGTGATTTAGTTGCCCTTTCCATTTAGGATTTTTTTTTTTTTACATTCTCCTTATTCTTAGATTCATATAAAATAAAATAATGATTAAGCTAATAACATTTTAAGTGCTAAATATAGAAAAATTATACAAATACAATTCAAGAAATGAGTTTTTTATTTTTACTATAAGTGTTTGTTCGGCCGCTTGTGCCGCGTGACGCTTGTTTTAAAATTTTACTTTTTCTAAAAAATGTATAGAAAAAAAAACTATAAAGAACAAAAACAATTATCTTTTTTTTCTTTATTTTTGTTTATCTTTAGTGTCAATTCGACAGCTCGCGCCACATGACATTCGTTTCCGATATTTCAAAACAGTAAAATCATAAAAAGACTTTCACATAAAAAAAAATCAAATAAACAATTTCTCAAAATAATCATAAAGAACTACGTGACCTTGATTCTCCATTATGAAGGGAGATACGTAGGAGCTAGGATTAATCCTTGTCGGGCCCAAAAAACAAAAACTTTTTGTTCCTTTGATTTTTCTTTGTCATCTTTACACCAGAAACTGAAATACATAATGGGCAATAAACTGGTAATAGTGTCAGGTGAGGAGGATCTCCTTGTGAGTGGGCCCTCATCATCTCATTGAAGCAGCAGAGGAAGCCCTTGAGACAACTTTTCAATCGCTGGAAATTGTGGGGAGTGCATATGTTGAACCATTTTCGATGGTCCCACACATGTCATGTGCTTCCCTCATGATGGCCAAGGTTATGCTGAAAGAGGGTTACCAATATGGAAAAGGGCTTGGTAAAAATAACCAAGGGCTAACTTTCCCCTTAGAGGTCTTTGAAAACAAGGGTAGATACGGTTTGGGGTACAAGCCTACTAAAGAAGACAAGAAGAGGCTGTTAAAAGAGAAGAAGGAGCGAATCTTGGCTCGCATAGAAGGTCGAGAACGAAAGATAGGCAAGATTCACATGTGTGATATCAAGAAAAGCTTCCGTAGTGCTGGATGGGTTAACACTTGTCAGATATCAGCTATCGAGGGTGGAAGTGGATCTGAAAGCTTGAACTTCGTGCGATCTTGTCCTCTAGACGTGTAGCTAAACAATTGAGAGATAACAAATTTACCAGTGATGTTTAATTTGGAAAAAATGTAACAGTTTTATTTTATCCTTTTGCTTTACTCGCAGTTTTAGGATTCAAGACTTTTTTAGATGACCGTTTTTATTATTATTATTATTATTTTTTCTTTAAATCTTTTTTATGCTCAATGTGACAATAAAATCATTTATAATTGGCTTTTTGTTTGTTTCGTTTTATTTATCCATTTTATAAACTCAAAAAATTCAGATATGATGATGGATGTTTTGAAAATGTTAATGTTGATTGTCCTAATTTGGAGCACCCCGTTGATAATATGGAAGATGATTATGAGGATGAATGGGAACATTCCCCTGAAATGTTGAGATTAGTAGAACAAGAAGCTAAAGAGATAAAACCCCATCAAGATAATGTTGAAGTGTTCAATTTGGGAGATGTAGGAGAGATAAAAGAAGTGAAAATTGGCACTAGTGTAAAGAAAGAAATACGAGAACAATTGTGTGCTCTACTAAAGGAGTTAAGGGACGTTTTCGCTTGGTCATATAATGACATGCTAGGACTAGATACTAACATAGTGCAACATCACGTAAAAAGTAATGATTTTAAATCTATATGCATGTTGATCATATGAGTTAAATGGTTTTTAAATTTAATTGAGACTTTACTTTGATTTTATTTAGAAACTTTCATGTGATTGAATGAGTTTCTACCAATAATTGAGACTTTACTTTGATTAAAGGTATTTACTCTAACTAAAATTAATTGAGACTTTACTTTGATTAATTAAGCTTTTTATTTGGTGAGAAGATAAAAGAATAGACATGATTAGACATAGTAAAATTTGATTGAGACTGTACATTGGTTGAATTTACTATGGATAATCTAAAAGTTCTCACTTTTAATTGAGACTGTACTTTGGTTAAAAGTGAGAACGCCAACAAATTAATTGAGACTTTACATTGATTAATTTGCAAATCTACAACAATAAT
>Ga0209589_1012458_pt1 | contig 11537 bp, 7 predicted proteins | sample CowpeawhiteBW_FD_187525 | JGI IMG/M metagenome (GOLD analysis project Ga0209589, IMG submission 187525) | Root nodule microbial communities of legume samples collected from California USA - Cow pea white BW (SPAdes) (version 2) | ecosystem: Host-associated > Plants > Roots > Nodule | place: USA...
AATTTCAGCCCGATCCAACGGTGAACGAATCCGCAGCGCCGAATTTACTGCGACAGCTCTATGAAAAACGTGAACAGAATTTTCCCTCTACCTCTCCCTCTATGTGTTAGGGCTTTCAGTGTATTCTTACTCTATTGTTCTGCCTCTCTCTTTATTTTATAGCCTCCTCTCCACTAGGTTTAAGTGAGACATGGGCTTCTCAAATTTTGGGCCTTTTCTCCACATAGGAAGGGAGCCCAATACCCAACAGTTCATCATATGAAGTTCGTGACGCGCCTTACTTTCCCGGGTTTGATTCTAGTTCAGAATCTGGCCCTTTGTATGGTGAAGCTTCAACTCATCATTGGTACAACACCAGAGTTTCATCTGAAAATTATCAACCTTTTGGGCAGATTCCGTATGATTGGAGAAATGAATATGAAGATGGCCCAGAACATACTTCAAGTGGTTATTATTGTGAATATGGCTTAGGCGTCAATGATGAAAATGACTGTTCTTTTGATGGGGCAATGCTGATGCAACAGGAGAAGTTTGGTTTTCCTTATTTCAATGACTATCTGCAAGCACCAGTGAATGTGAATCCATGTGTTCCTTTCCCACCACCCCATGTTTTAGCTTCTGGATACATGCATGAAAACTCTTCTGAATACTTTCCAAGCTACAATATGCCTCATTATCAGAACACAGCTCCATTTCCATTTGCAAGACCATTCTATGAGGGAGAATCTACTGAACCATTTGATTATAGCTCGTTACTACCATTTAACAATGGTTCCAGCTCTGGTAATTCATCTTGGCAGACAGGTGCTTTAAGCTACACGCCAAAAGATTATGAGAACACTAGTACTGAAGCTATCAATTCAGATTCTAAAGCTCTTGAATTAGGCAACAAACTGTTAAAGACTGCGCCTAACTCATCAGTTCCTGATCTTGCTGGCCCTTCTAGTTCGAGTCAGAGAACCGTTGATGACCAACGTTTTCGACCGGTTGCAGATGGTTCCGCTGGACCATCTTTTCCAGTTCCTACCATGTTCCCATTCTACAATCTTCAGGGTACTTCAGGGTACTTTGTGAATGAAGGTTATGATATACTGGATAGTGATTTTTTAAGCTATTGGTGGAATCTGCAATATGGAAGGTTTTGCAAGAATCAAATACCAAAGTTGCCTTTTCCTCCCTCTACCACACTGCCAATGCATTTAAGGGCCCAATTTGCAGGGCACATGAAACCTCTGCAAGATATCATGAACAATATGGAGCATGTTCAAACCCCAGTTCCTGTGATGCCATACGGAGATGTTCCCTTTCATTGGAATATTAATGAAGGTGGTGGTTTTTGGCTTCCAAGAACTAGTGATGGGACTGGGACTTACTTTCCAAGGACAGATCCTTCAAGTTATTACGAGGTCAATATACTTACTACCCTTTCAGTTGTGTTGTGTTGTGTCTTGATGATAGGGGAAAATGTTGCTTGTGAGTTTTCTCTTAAAATATTTTATAGAGCATAATATGGTTTTCATGTTTGAAGTATCAGTTTTGCAAGAAAAAGCGTCTTCCGCTAAGTCCATACATCCAAAATCCCAAATATGAAAAGAAGGATAATCATTGTGAAAGGGATGAGAGTTTGCATTTGAATTCAAATGAAAGGTTCCCCGGCTATGGCCAGTTGCGGGGAAAATTTGAGAAGCCAGGTAGGTGATTCTTTCATCCATCACCCATGTCTGGTACATTTTGCTGTTACAACCTTTTTCTCATCAACCTTTTCAATGTATCGGTACGATAAAATAAATATAGGTCATTATTATTAATAGGAAGCTTGTGTTTGGTTCTCTTGGACCATTTCTCAGGTTCAAGTGAATCATCCCATCGAGGTGAAAGCTCTAGCTCAGCAAGAGGTTCTAGTGAGGTGGCAAAATCCGGAAGAGATTCTGAAAGCACTTCTAGACATGAGCCCTCATCCTCAAAACCCCTCTGGTAATGCTTTTATTCTTTTACTTCAATGCTTTTATGGTATATTAGTTTGATATGTGCTTATAGATGCAGATGTTTTGTCTTACCATCTTATCAGAATTTTGTGTGATCAATTCAACAGGGTTCGACAAGAGGGAAAACCGATCAATAAACGAAGATGAAGTGGCAATAGTGAGAATACATACTCATGTTCTGTCTACAGGTTGTGAGGGATTCAAGTTGCTGAGAAGAAGAAAGTGATTTATCACCAGTTTACCATCTTCTTTGTCTGGAGAGTCTTTTTTAGTATGAAAAATACTATATAGATTGTGAGAAGGTTATGAAAATTACTAAATAGACAATTTAATCCTGCTTTGAAAATGTTATCATGAATGACTTGTTGCATAAAGACTAGTAGTTATTACTTCTTGAAACATTTTTACAAGCTAGTAATATACATAGTCGTTATTTTACATACCAACTACTTGAAAAGGAAACAACAGTCATCCCCACTTCTCCAAAACCATCGTGGGAAGTAACTATGTGCACTGCAAAATTACTCCTTTGATGATCATCTACGCCTTAACCAAAATTTATAGGCCTTATTTTAGTAAGCGTTTTTCCTCCATTTTGCCAAACTTGACAAAAACATTAGTACTTCCGATGGGTCGCGCAAGGAGTACAAAGCCCTAGTTTCTCTTGGAACTGAAGACACTATGATTGGATAACCTTGCTCTCTACTCTGTATCACCTGCACAAGTTTCACAACAAATCTGTAACTATCAACTCTGCATATTCTTCAAGAGTGTTGCAGAAAAAAGACAGTGAAGTAGAGTGAGGCATACCTTAAAAGCATCTTCATCAGTTCTATCATCGCCAATATACACAGGAAGGATATCATTGCAACTGCTTAATCCTAATGTGTCAAGAAAATATTCTACAGCATTTCCTTTGTTCCACTTTATAGAGGGCCTTATTTCCATAACCTACAAATAAACAGTATTATTAGGTGCTTTTGTTCAGTGCCGAAGAGAAAACCAATAGAATTGAATAAAGAGTTAAAGAGTTAAAAATGCATATACAATCTGAATACCTTTTTACCCTCTGTCAAGCAAAATTGTGGATGATTTTCAAGCACACACTTCACTTTCTCTTCCAAAAATCCATAATCCTGGATTTAAACATATTTAAAAAATATATATTGTTAATCATTGGGGAAGAGAGAAATCATAAGAAAAAAAATATTAGATATTGAATTAAAGGTTACCTTTTCTTGGACCTGCCGGAAGTGTACAGAGACGCAGAATCCGTTGTCCTCAACCATTGCTCCTTTGATTTCCTCTACTTCATTCTTTAGTATTCTTAGTATCTGTTAACACAAACATTCAGTTTTGTAGCATACTAAGGATTAAAGGACAGTTTTTACAGTAGATTGTACTGTCTACAAAAAATTACTGCAAAAAGTGAGAAACGTGGAAAGACTCATAACCAAAACCATAAAATAGCTCTATAGGATTTTGTAACTGTACTGACCTCTCTAATTGCAGGCAAATACTTCTTGGCAGGTTGAAAAGGAACTTCAGTGCACTAAAAATTGAAAATACTTACATTAAGTAACTATATAAGAGAGAAATTTATGTAGGAAAACACAAAGTAGTGGTACTGTAACATATTTTTAAGCTTTTTGTTAACACAAAAAAGACATAACATTCATATTTAACTTCATCCAACGTTTCATTCTTAAAAGACTCAAAAAAACTGAGGACAGAGTTGCTCACGCTTTTGTTAATGGCAATCTCAATATGCTCCCCTGCAGAAGATGTAATTGGCATTGATGGTGCCATTATGTCCATGCCATGGCTCCCAGCATAATACAAATTGTTCAACTTCACGAAATCTTGTACCTAAACCATAAGTAGAGTTAAGACTTATAATTAAAACTCTTTGGCATCAAATTGAATAATTGATCAACTAACTTTATCTCTGCTTCTTCCACTAATTATTGCTGTTGGAAAATAGGTAGCAACTTCATGTACTGTAGCACGCATCTGTCATTCGCATTATACACCTCATTCAGTCAAGTAGAATTTCTAAAAATTTGATTTAATACATGAAATGGTTATATAATGTGGTTAATTACCTCTTCAGACATGAAAGCACGATCAGGATCATTCACAATTGGGGATAAGGTACCATCATAATCCAGAAAAAGGATGATCCTTTTCCCTATGGCGTTTTTCATCAACCTTTCAAATGAGTTCAGTGCTGAAGGGTGTCTTACCTAATAAAAAAACAAATAACATAAGCAACCCATCAACTTTAGTACTCTAGTGTACAATGTTGTTTTGTTCTGTTTGTCCTGAGAATTTTTCTTGTATCATGTTTCTGTGTAAATGGTGTCTTGTGAGGAAGCAAGAAAATAATTTAATTTTTTTAATTAGAAAAATGTTACTTACCATCCATGAATCATATCCAGACAAAATGTAGTTGGAATTGGATTGGGAATGCTCAATGAAATTCAGTGTAGTCTTTTGAAATAATGAGTTTTCCTGAACATCAATTGGGACTTCCTTTCCTTTGAAAATTGGTTGTGGTATCCATTTAGCACCATGAGAATGTGCTGTTTGAAATCCCATAATCTCTTTTAACTGCATCAACTTCTTCTTGATAATCTAATATATATATATCACAAAATAAAATAAGAAATAAGTGGTTAGATTTCTTTCTAAACAATTTAGTGTCAACAAAAGAAAAGATATAAAAGCATGTCATGATTTACCTTGAATGTGACAAGGAGGAGAAATATATAATTCATATTTAGTTGAGATCTACAACACTAATTACTTCCAGCTCTTACACAAACTGAAAAGAAAAATAGTAAAGATATAAATTCACATCATAACATTAATTTTATCAGTCATTAAACAAACAATATGAATAAATAACATTAATGTTTCAGGATAATAATATCAATGATCAAGCATAAACAAATAGTTCCATCATAATTTTTTTTTCACTTGTTGTCCTTTAACAACCACAACAAAAAAATATCTGAATAGGGTTTATGTTTTCTTATGGGCTCCAAGCCCAACTAATAATTGCTGCGGCAAGGACAAACTTGGTAGAAAGATAAAGCTTAACTATCTGTGGGTCCCACCTTGAGCATGAAATGATGATTGTGATCTACATGTAACTACAAACCATAATTATTATTCTATTTCTTTCAATCTTGTCCTAAATTTTATCTTACATTTTCTAAAAGGTTGTTGGCAATAAAATAATAAAAAAGAAAAAATAATTTTTATATCTACAAAATTATACTTTACTGATATTTTGAAGCGCAAATATGGAAACAGATTTTTTTTTTCTTTTTTAACAGTTGGTTTGCATTTATTGTTACACTTATTATTTGAAAATACATATTTTTATTTTACTAAAAACGGATTTGAAGCATTATAAAGAGCTATAAATATTTTACTCTTAAGCAGTATTAAAAATTACCTAAAATTTTAATAAGTTAGAGTTTTGGTGCATTATTTGAGTATATTTAAACTTTTCTTGAACTTTTTATATTTTCAAAACTCAAATTTAATATCTTATATGTTATTTATGAGAAATCAAAATTCACTCAAGAAACTAATAAACAAGATAGAACAGCTTTTGCAATGTTCTCCCAGAAAAAAAAAAATCTGTTCAAATTTCTAAACTTTTAACCAAACCAAAATTAAACAAATGATAGCTTCTAAGCAACGCACAAAAATACACAAGCTTCTATTCTTTCATCTTTACACTGTGTGCCCTTTTTAAAAGTTATCATCTAATCAATTATATATAAAATAATCACACAGATTTAATTTAAAAAATTCATAATAACTTTAAAAATCATTTTTCATTTATCACGTCAAACTACTGTTCACACTGTTTTGATCAAGACTAATATAATTTGATTTATAAAAAATAGATACTGAACACATCTAAGCATATTCAACCTTGACTAAAAGTCCATATATGCTTGAAACATAACTTGAAAAAAAAAAAACATAACAAAGGTATAATAATTATGCTCTAGTCAAATGGTTGTTCAAAATTCTCTACATAGAATGAACTAACATGGTTGTCCAACAAAATCATGACATGTACTGGTCTCGTAGACCAGATTAGTTATTTGGTTGCTACTATTTCTATCCTATCAGAAAAAACCTCAATCTAAAACATAGGTTTTATATAATCAAGTAGGTTCATAAGAAAATAGAGAAGAAGTTACCAAAGTCATGGATTACTAATTATTTGAAGAAGTGCTTAAAATAGTTTTGATCTAGGAAGTCATTTTCAGCAATCAAGTTCAACAGCAACTTTAATAAGCAAAAAAGTATTGTGTCCATTTTCAATCATTCTGGAGAAACCATCAGCTAACAAATGCTTCCAGTGGGCCAAGTAACTAAGGAATAAAGTAGCTGCACAACATGGAAGTCATTTTCTGTATGTAAAATTTTTTATCTCTGGTTTAGACAGAAATGCATGGAAACAACACAAAAAAAACAAAAGGACAATACATTATTGAAATACAAGATTTGACAAGTTGTCTTCATACAAAGACAAAGTTTGAAAGAGTTCCATGGGTAGGGTAGGATATTAGTCTATTCTGACTCAGATGACAGTGACACAAACTAAAAAAAGTTGGAATTTTAGGCCTACATCAACGGAGTAACGGATCTATGTGTTGGTTTGGTTCCACTCAACTACCCTTATCTCCTTCTAACTGAATCACTTCCTTCACTAATATAACACACACATACAACAACTTATATCAATGTTCTCTCAGACACTCTCACATGACAAACCAGTACCTAGGCACATCATCTGTTGCTAGTGGTTTCATGATCACAGATGAACAGTAACAACAACAATGATGTTTCTTCAGCTCAGATGAACTCTATGGGAAGTGTTAAACCACTTCAATGAAATAAGATATAATATGCAAGAGAATACATAAGGAAATGCTAGCTGGGGAGTGAAATTACAACAAATATATGTTTGTTCTTGAAATAAACTCTTGAAGAAAAAATGCTCCTTCAGATCATTGCAGATCATATAGGAGCATAAAATGGTTTCCATTGAAAGAACATATAAGCTTTACCTGCCATTGAATGAACAAATCTTTAGCTTTACTGGGAATTGACAAATAGATTAGACAAAAATTGGAAAATGACTTTTACTTTCCATAGAAATAATTAAAACAATAATTTTTATCTATAACTATATGGTTAAATCAGATAGAGTGCTTGAGATTGAATAAAATGTCCATTCATAGAGTATCTTTTATCAACATTTCATACCCACAGATTATTTTGTTTGTGATATATATATAAATATATCCCTTTCTTTTCTATCAGACATGACTTTTTTTTGTCCCCCAAACCTCAGAATAAACAAAAGCATATTGGTTATCAAAACAGTTTGAACTCTGTTTTATCCTGGAATGAAAAGTGACAAATCAAGGTTGGTAAATCTGTTATTAAATGAAATTAACCACATATTTCTGAACAGTCTTTTCTACCAATGAAAAAGAAATATAAGAAACCAACAAAACAGTAAGAAAAGAGTAAACAAGTGAGTATGCATTAACAATACACGTGTAAGAACGAGAAACCAGACACACATTCTTTTTTTATCTGTTAAAGAAAGAATAAAAAGATGGTCTGAGAAAAATGACTCTTGACTTTTGAGGTCCAGAGTGTGAATCCAAATAAGAACTACCAAGAAGTTAATTTAATCATATACGACAAAGAGATTTCACGTGTCGGTTAACACAAGGGTTGATGCCAAAAGGTTCAGAAACCAGGAAGTGTAAGTGTACCGGACATTCAAGTACGACAAACTGGTCAAGTCTAAAGAAAACTATTGGTACCTAATGCTGAACACCATTACTTCTTCGCTAATAAACAAATTTATAATCAATTAATTTAACAATATAGTAATAAAAAATGGACAAAATTTTAAACATTTGGGTCAAACATATGAATTATGGTAACTGTACACTTGTACCAGATGTACTAGTTAATTATGCAGAAGTATATACTTTTAAGAATAAAAGAATAATGAACTTACCTTTGACCTACAAGCTACCTAATCAGTGAATACCTTCATGCAGTGTAAGAAAGGCACATGAATGAAAATTCCATACTATACTATACTATACGTGTTGAATATATATCTTACAAATATCTTTTTACTGTGTCACTTATTCCAATAAGTGCAGCAAAAGGTTGATTTTAATTCAATTGGTTTCAGCAAAAGCTTCCAATTTATATATGTTTAAGGAAACACAAAAATAACTGAAACAAAAACTACTTACTATTAGTTCAAAGAGGAAATACAAATATTTTGTACTGTAAAACTGTAAAAAAGCATATTCATTTGTATACAGTCTTATATTTTTCTATTTTACATAAACAAAAAAAAATATTCAGAAATACACTACAACTGTTATCCTTAATTAAAAGGCAAAATACAACTCAGGCATCAAGGATCTAGAGGCTATTTAGTAGATTCAAGGCACTTTTCCTGTCCTACAGAGGACAAAATCTAGCTCTTAAACATTTGAAGATTTTGTACAGAAATCTTGTGTTCTGCTAACATGTTGATTCCACATACCCACAGAAAGACTCACATACATTATATATTATTTATACATAGTTTTTCTCTTTCTTAAAATAAATGTAGTTGTCTTGGGTTAGTTGAGTATTAAAGACTCTGACGCTTGTTGTGGCAGCTACATGCAATCGGCAATTCATTCTACTTGTTTCTCATTTCACAGTGGAAAATGCTAGAAAAAACTAAAATATATATAAAAAAAAATAGAAAAGAAAAAATACAGAACAGAATAATATTCTACAGAAGAAAAAAAAGAGTAAAGAAAGTGTAAAGCAGAGGAAACGATGATAAGTTGACACGACAAATAAAAGTGCATGAAGGGAGAGGTTTTTGTGAGGAAATTAAAGAAGCGTCCAAAACCAGACACAGAGACAAAACATTTTCTATGGACTACTGACTTTAACCGTTATCTAGGCACATGTCCTTTCACCCAATCTCTAGCATACTACTCAGTTGGAACCTTTCTACTACAAAAACTGAATTGCGTCGGAACGTGGGCCTAACCCAGTGCCACATGTACGGTACACATATTGTGGCTGAAGAAAACCCAAGAGCGCGTGGCAGCAAACCTTTATGGACCCGAATGGTTGTTTGGAAAAATAGGAAAAAAGATAAAGAAAAATCCAAAAAACTGAATTCCAACCGCTTTTTTCGTTTCTCGTGCATAAAACCCTTTTCTCCTTCTACTTTTTCCCATGAAACCAAAAAACCATGATTATTATTAAATGTGGTGGAAAAAAAGAAAATAATAATGAGATGGGAGCCGTGGCTGAAAGGGAATCCAAATCGACCAAAAAAAAAATTAACACAGATGAAGATGAAGAAGAATGTGAAAAAAAAATACATGAAGATGAAGAATATGAAAAAAAGATGTGAAGGTGGTGAAGAATATAATCTCACCGACAATTATTATTATTTTACAAAAACGACAGAGAATGGAATAGAATGGAAGCTTTGTTGAAGATACCACATAAAAAAGGACATGCAATGAAGAAAAATGAAGATATTGGATGAGTAATGAGATACGAAGAGGAAGAGCATGAGTAATAATGACATTATGTTATAATCCAAGCAAAAACCATGGTTAAAGCAATAAACATGGCGAAATTTGCAGAGAAACATGGATGATAATATATATGCATATGACTTAGTGAGAAGGTAGGGTCTTACCAAGATTATGCAGTGATGGTGGTTACTGTGATGGAATTGATATCTGAGAAGAAGAAGAAGAAAGAGAGAGAGAGAGAAAGAAGAGTTAGAATAAAGGGTGTGAGGGAGAGAGAGGAAGGGGAGAAGGTAGAGAAGGAGAAGAGAGGTATTTATAGGAGGGGGTTTTGAGGAGTATAGGGTTTGGTGAATGCCAAGTGCAAAAGGTGGGCCATGCAGAGGAGAGATTCCATTAACTGCTATTTTGAACTTCCATGATTTGGGTCTTCCAACATTAAACAATGTGTAATGACTAATATAGGTCTAATAAATTTGCTGTTTTGGCAAATTTAGTATTTTCTAAACACAGTACTCCTCTCTCCAACACTTTTTTTGTTAATCATGTCGTACTTCTGTCTTCTGAATTTCTATTTTCCTTTAATTTACAATAAAAGAAATCTATTTTTTTCTTGTTTTTTCTTTATTGCTATATTTTTTTTTTTTTTTTTTGACTTACAAGCATGAAATTTAGGTGAAAATCTATTTATAAAGATAATTCAGGAGATTTGATTTTTCCATTTGGATTTTCATGTGACTAAAGATACTATTATACTTCAAGAATAGATCTATTAGGTGGGAGTGATATTTGTTTGGAGCTAAATAAAACATCAAACACCTTATTACTTCAAAATAGATCTATTTGGTCTATCCTTAACTGTTTATTAAAAATGTGAAATTTTAAGGTTCTAAAAAGGAAAACACTGGACAATTAGATCTAATGAAGCAAGCAAAGATGTTTACAAACATATATAACCTTAATGTATATGATATCGAAATACTTTTTAGCACACATGTAATAATTTGCACAGTATATATGTCTAAGTGATACTGGATAGACATCGTTGAAGTATCATAAGCAGTGAAAACAGAATAAAAAGATAAAGTTAGAAATATTTAGACATTATCACATACTTTCTGATAACCACACTAATTGTAGATGTTTGCGATATTTGTTATAAAAGTTCATTTTTATGATAAATTGTCTTGTATTAATATTGCTTTTAATTATAATTTTTTTCAAAATCATAGATAATTTATGTTTGGAAAATTTTTAAAGAATAATAAATTAGTATTGTCCACTTTAAATATACTGCATGATATGATTATGAAAAAAATCAGTTAAAATTTGAAAAGAAAAAATAAAATATTTTTATTTTTATTATAGAAGTGAACTTACTTTAATTAATAAATATAGTTGAAATTTATATCAAACTGTTATATTTTTTTTATAGATTATAAAATATTGTTACTTTCAATTTTTAAGAACTAAAACAAGCACAAATAGGCCAGCTTAAAAACAAGCTAGTACAACTCACTAAATTAGTATTCAGTGAGAAGAGCGTCCAATGGTACCAGGAGTGTTTAGTGGTACTTGCAGCTTTCAATGCTCCAATCCACTCCAGCACACTTTGAAGTGAACACCTAAAGATATCTTTGCAGCACAAGGCACCACGAACCCCTAATGCTCCTTAACTTTTGTGTCCAACGAAACTTAGGTGGGGTCCAATGTCACTTAGGTGGGGCCCATCGTCATTAAGGTGGGGTCGAGCATCAAAATCCCTAAAGCTTTTTGGCAGAAGGGCATGTGGTGCTCAAGGACGGAGCTTCTTAGAGACAGGGAGGGGCCATGGACCCCCCTAAAATTTTGAAATTTTTTTAATTTTATATATATATATATATATATATATATATATATATATATATATATATATATATTATATATATAT
>Ga0209589_1012460_pt1 | contig 11535 bp, 3 predicted proteins | sample CowpeawhiteBW_FD_187525 | JGI IMG/M metagenome (GOLD analysis project Ga0209589, IMG submission 187525) | Root nodule microbial communities of legume samples collected from California USA - Cow pea white BW (SPAdes) (version 2) | ecosystem: Host-associated > Plants > Roots > Nodule | place: USA...
AAAAACAAAAAAAAAAAAAAAAAAAGAGAATAAAAACAGCAGCACCATCAGATTACACGCTCCTTTCACTTCTCCTAGTACAACAAAACATAAACACCCCACTTCATTAGCTGCAAATTCAAAGAAAAAGGATCAAACAAATCACAAAACACCACCAATTATCATCATAGCATTCTCGAACTCAATCTATACTCAGTAAAATAAGGGCACAATCCTTTTCCTTTTTCAAATCACACATAAAAATAGTTAGAGCTAGAAATCAACATTTGATGAATGAAAACATCGTTCCTTTTAATCTATCCCGCCCAAGAAATAATCACGGCCAAGTCAGGTAGAACCATTATGTTTTCTTTTTCTGAATAATTAACATCAATTTTTTTGTAGGAAACTCAGTTTCGTAGAACCAAAACTTGAGTTACTTTTTGCAAACTCAAGTTTCACCCAAACTTAAGTTTACAAATTTTAATCCAAACTTACACTAAAAACTACAAGTAGATGATTTTAACTAAATACTCACATGATCGGTCCTAAGTTGAAGAATTGATTTTGAGTTAAAAACACTTTAATTAGCTTTCACATTCAAAAAAGAATATTTTATATTGAGTTTTACTACTAACCTAAAAATTAAAACAAATCACACACTTAACAATCAATCTCACTCAAAATCAAATTAGCAAAGGTTCAATTTCACCAATATTGGACCCACTCTAACAGAAATTCTAGGAATCACTTAAATCGAACCACCACTAACGTAACAATCTTCACACAATCAGCAAAGAACAATTAAAAAATAGAGAGGGTGAGAGAGAGAACCATCTTCATCAGGAACTTGAACGTGAAGAAAGAAAAGGTTGAACGCAGAAACGTTGTTACGAACAATCTTGTTGATGGTCCATTCGAAAGCCCCTCTGCTGCTGATCGAAGGGTGAGGGTAACCCTTGATGCTCGACTCGTTCACCGCCACCATCACCCGAGTCACCTCGTCCCCCATCTCTGAGTCAACTCGCTTCAACTCACTTCAACTCGCTTCGCTCTCTCCTTCTACTTTGACCTCGCGCTTATATTGAACGACCACAGAGGCGCCAGCGTGATTAACCACCCCTGCGCAGGGTAGTCAATTTCTATCCGATTTCGCTAAACTGCGCGCGGACCCTACTTCAAACACGGTGCGTCGTTTTCTTGTACGAGTGATAGTGGGCCCTGAGTCCTGGGCCACGAGTCGTGCTGTCCTTTCTTTTATTCCTGGGCCGGGGCCCGAAACATCGAGAACAGAGCAAAACGACAACTTTCACAAAATCACATGCAAAGAGTTAAAAGGAGATAAATTTTTCATGTTTTTTCATAAAATACTACCTCCTTTTAATTTTTAAAACCTAAATATTAATAGTTCATTTTTATAAATTAATTCCACTTTATGATTTAAAAAATTAAACCATGATAAAAAAATAAATGCATAATAAATAGTTGCTACTATTTTATAGAAAAATAACATATTCAACGCAAATATTTAAAATGTTTTCTTTGACAGAAAATAAGTTTAACACGTTTACGTTAACCATCGTTGAGCATATCCACGTGCATGTTGTATTATAATAATACAATACTTTGCGTCTAATATAAAAGTCAAATTAATTATTTTAAAAATTTAATTAAAGTACCCTTGTTTGTATTATCATAAAGTCACAGTGTTTTATAAAACCATAAGTTTATGATAATTGTTTTGAAAATTATATCCAAAATAATTTCTAGTCATGTAAAAAATGTAATAAAGTCCTTATACTTGTTGTATTAATAGTTAAATTTACATTCTTATTACTTAAATTTTTTATACACACATCTAACAAATACATCGCGTATTTGGACATTATTTCCCTGTTCTATTTATTAATAACAAAAACAATTTCCTATAAAACTACCATTTATTGATTATATTTTGCTATCTGCAAAACCTCTCCTTGTAATAACCAAAATTAACATAACCATGTATTTTTATGAATAATAAAAATGAAAATGTGATTTCTTTAGTTATAAAAATTTATTAAGTTAATTATCATACTATATAAATTAAAAATTACAAAAAAAAACGATTATTTTATTGATAGATTTCATAAAACTGTATGCCTGTTGTTTTTACTTTTGTTACTATAAAAATTAGGTATTTTTAAGAGTTAAAAAGTTAACTTTTCTATGAGAAAATGTGGGAGAGATTATTGTACTGAAAAACATGTTGAAAGGAATCCAATGAAGTATTTATATTTCGAATATTGTACTATGTTGATATTATTATTCCAAGATGGGATTTAATTTGGTGTTGGGATCTAACATAGATCAAAAAGAACATAAATTTATAATATATTAATGGTCGAATATGTTTGTTATTCCTTAACTTTAAGTAAAAATTAGAATTACTCCATCTTTCAAATTTTGACCCAATTTAATCCTTTAACTTTAGAATCCCTAAAATTTAGTTCTTTCAACCAAATTGTGTTAAGTTTATTTAACGTTTCAAATGACAATTCATGATAGCATTTGAGTTGTATACACAGATTGACACATTTCTGTTTCAATGTTTATCATGAAACACGTTTAAAACGTCAAATAAACTTAATAAAATTTGGTTAAAATGACTAAATTCACGCATTTATAAATTTAGGAGACTAAATTAGGCCAAAGTTTTAAAGAGTGACTAATTCCAATTTTCACTATAAGTTAAGAGACCAAAGACATATTTAATCATATTATTAATCGATGTAAAGTTCAATCCTTAAAATAAGAACAGAGTCATATAAAATTCATCATAATAAAATTTAATTTGTTGTTTGTTAGACTTATTATGTCATTCGTTATCAAATTATTATTGTACCACTCATTGATGTATAGTCTTATGTTATATATATATATATATATATATATATATATATATATATATATATATATTTTATATATATATATATATATATATATATATATATATATATATATAAATAAGTAAATTTAAATCACATCTTACAAATTTGTTTTGTAAAATTGAATTAAGTTTAAAGTTCAGTTTTTAAAATTTGGTGTCTTATTGTAAGTAAGAAGCTTCTTGATATTAAACCAAACTTCAAAATTGAGTTTGATACTAAACAAATTGTGGAGCATTTTTTGTTTTTTAGAAGAAAAACCTTTAAAGTAATTTATAAGAATTTGAGGGCTCTCATACCATGTTAAAAGTGAATTTTAAGCCTAACTCAATTCCATAAAATTAACTTGTAAGGTGAGGATTGCACCTACTTATATATTGTAAATTGGTCTTATCTCTAGTCGATATAAAACTTCCAACTGTTAAATAAATTGTCTTGAAAACATTGTGGTAAAAGTTGAAAGAAGTAAAAAACATTGTACATATGACTAGGAAGAGCATTGGTTGTTGGTTGAGATTATTGAAGAGTGTGCAAGATGGTGGAGAAGGATGTGGCATGGGGCCAATAGGAGAACATAGGTTTAGGGTTGTGTTGTTAAGGACCAAACATTGTTCTGACTTGTACATCACTTGTCTTTGACAAGGTGCCTCCTTGACTCAAAATCTGGGACATCCTAATTTCCATTTTGAGTTCTAGACATGCCCTCTTCAAAAAAACATCCCAGTACATTACCTTATTTTCTTCCCCTTTTTACTATGTTGCCCCCAATAATTTAATGCATTACTGTATCATCTTCTCAGTAAGAGACAGCTACAGAATCATTTTTCTCCTTCAATTTTTACTTTCTCAAGAGGAAAAAAATAAATATGAATCATTTCTTCAATTCTTGTCATTATATCCCTCTTTACCATAATCTCAATTTCTTATTAATGTTAACTTTCACAATTCATTCACAAGAAACTTTAGCTTCAATATAAAAATTCATGCTAAACTTTATCAAGGGAAAATCAAATTCATGCCAAACTTGATCATGGGAAAATGAGATTCGGCATATAATCCATCTGGGATATTGAAAAACTCTACCTTTTTTCTTTTTTCTTGACAAGTTTGGTTATTTTGAAGAATACATTTACACATTAAAATTTTGTCTAGAAAAGAATCAAGATTTGGGTTGATTTTGCAAATTTACTAGATTACAAACTTATATTTTGATAAGTAAAGATGATTTAACAAAGATGATTTAACAGAGATACAACACCAATAAATCATCAATTTAAATTTATATAAAAAATTAACACCAAATTTAATTCAAAATATTGACTACAAATTATAGATATTTTTTTACATAATATTCAACTTTCTCATCTTTAAAATCACACCGCTGAACATATTTAACACAAAGTTAACTTTATAAACCTTATCCAAAGATGCACTAAAAAGGGTATAATACCATGCAAATACTAATACCATTTATAGATAAAGCATTGCATTGAAAAATAAAATATATTTCCAAAAGTTTGCAATGAGTGAATAGAGAAGGTTAAACTACACCTAACACATGGAACATATATGCAACAGTTGACTTGACAGGTCTAACTCCAAATTTTATTGGATCTCATCCCAAATACAATCTCAATTAGACTGCAAAACAAAGTGTGTCTCAAAAAAGACCTAATTGTACTACTTACAAAATGTTACATCGCCCTTTGTTCTAAAGATCCCATGCACAAAACCAAGACAACAATGTATAGACAAAGGTCACGGATCAAAGTTAAAAAAAAAAAACACCTGTCTTCAATACAATCCCTAATAATTCATTCATTCAAATTCAATCAAGTAGGTGGAAGAAGACATGTACAATAACATCATTTTTTCAACCTCCCAAAAATTAGGGCAAAATCAACCTTTTTCTCCCTTTTAGTTCTTCAAAACAAGTTCATCATCTCTTTCCAACTCTTCCACCTCCTTCATCACATTAACATGCAAAACAGATACACTTTTTGTGGAAAAAACAAACACCTAATATCATTCTGAGAGACTAAAAGGAAATTTTTTATATATTTATATATATTTATATATATAAAAAGATGAAACTTTTGTTTAATCCTAAAACTGAAATTTACCATACTAATCATCATGTGAGGAAGAAACCCTTCCAAAATCCAAATGGCCAATCTGATAAAGCTCTCTCCAAACTTTCTCTGCATCAAAACCAGCATTGACAGTGACACTATCCATATCAGAACCAGAAACATTCTTCTTCTTCACTTTTTCTTCTTCTTCTTCATCATCATCATCTTCATGATCATCATCATATTCATACCCCTTTTTCTTGTTCTTCTTCTTCTTCTTTCCCAACCTCAAACACTTTCTCCCCACAAGAAAAGGCCCTTTCACAAGAGCAAGAACACAGCAATGCAACACAGCACAGGGGCAGCAACACACTGCAACACAATCTGCTACATACCCGCCACAGCTTGACCCGCAATGCTTACCCGAACACCTTATCATTTCACCACCACCCTCCTCCTCCTCCTCCTCCTCCTCCTCCACGAACCTGCCACGTGGCTTCTTCTCCACGCCATCGTTCTTCTTCTTCTTCTTTTTCTCCTCACCATGATTATTCTTCTTCTTCTTCATTCTCAATGTGTTGTTCTTCCTCTTCCACCCTGCAATGCAATGCAAGAAACAAGAAACCCCTTTTATGTGTTGTTATTCACCCACTCAACAGTTCCACAGTGTATAATATTATTCTCAATACATTACCATCACCATATATATTTCTTCTATCTGTCTGGTTATTCATTGGCTGTGTACTTATATTTATATATCTATATGTGTATGTGTGTGTATGTACGTATTGCATACATGAGCCAGCTACATTGATCTTCATGCATTTAATATATTATATTTTATTGTTTGTTTAGATTTCCAAAAAAAAAGGGTAAAATTCTTGTGGTTTCATTTAATTTGGTGATTTAAATAGAATACACTTTGACGCTGTGATCCACTCACATATACCATTTGTTTGACTACTTTAAATTTATACCAACATTTTTTTTTAATTTTTTATAATATAAAATTTGTTCAGACTGTTATTTAACTATAATACAAAACATGTAATACAAGATGATGATGTCAACAGTACTACACAATTTTATTCATTCTTTTTGAACATATTGTTTATTTTTTAATGGATTATTAGAATTCATATTTGAATAAAAAAAAACTTTTATTAAATTTTAACTACTAGTAAAAAGAATATTAAAAAAACGCGCCAAACATAATTATTAATATGGCCATGTTAATTAGAACTTTTTTTTTATCATTACCATTTTCAGAAAAGAAAAATTAAAATAAAATGACTTTTTCAAAAATTGTAATAAGTTACTTTGTAGAAACCTTCTCATGCCAATTTTTCTGAAATATTTAGTTTTTTTAAGTCTACACAATTTTATTTCATTATTTTCTTCATCTGTAAATGCTTATAAATATACATTCAATTAAATCTCTAAAAAATAAAAGAAAAATACATTTGAATATGATAAAATTTATATGAGTCCACCATAGAAATCACATCATTAATAAGATGGAGAGGTTGGTGCATTTGTGCTATATTTAGTGAAACATGCAGAGGGTGGAAAATAGTTGAGTAGTGTTATTGGTTTAAGGATACAGTGACTTGGTACTTGTGTTTGTGTGAACCTGTGTTGCACAGTTTCTTTGAATAATACTCTTCACCCTTTGAATAATCTTCACAAATGGAACTTCTTTATCCATGTTTACCATTTTCAAACAAAAAGTTTAAGCATTTTTTTTCTTAAACTCTTCATTAGGGTTTGGTATCAATACTAATAAAAATAGTTAACTTTATGCATAAAATTGGATAAGATAATTTTAACTCAATGAACTTTTAATTCTAAAAATGCAATGTTTTTTTATTATCTAATAGATTACAAATATTTTAAACCACTTGATTCAGTGCACATCTTCCCATTCAGAATATTATAGCACCACTCAAGTGCCTCAATGAATGTAGTCAATTAAATGGAGTAAAAATTGCTACTTCCAAAGTTAACTCAATTAAAGGAATAGAGTCAGAACAGCACAATTTTTTTTTACACTCAAAATTCAAACATGGGATTTTTCTTGAAAAATATATGGTCCAAACTCTTATCCTCTTTAGACTACCTTATAAAAGAAATCAATCTCAATATCATGAAAATTATTTATTCTATAAAAATGTAAGAAAAAATGTGCAATATATTCTTTAAAAAACAAATTAAAAGTGCATGATGAGCATTTTAGCTTTTGGGTGAGTGAAACTTTTTGCTCTAGGTGAAAAATAGGGAATTTCACCTCTGTTGTGCACTTGTTATAGCCATTGCAGGTACAGAAGAAAAAAAACTGGAATCAATTCTTTAACAATGTGGTTTTTTCTACACAGATGAAACACAATAATGAATATATTACTTGTTGAAATAATTTTATTAAAACAATATCATTCCAAATATTGGTGTAAATAAATTAAAAAAAAAAACTCATTTCAAAAACTAAAGGGATTAATCAATTTAATTTTTTTGAAATACCTAAAGTTATTTAAGAATGTATGAAATGAAATAGATGAAAAGGGTAAAGTAGGAAAATCACTGTGGTGATAACATGTTTTTACCTAAAATAAAAAAGTTATACTTTATGTGATTGTGATGAAACAGAACAATTAATTTATCTCTCATTCCTATTTTGGTTTGAGTTTGAAACTGCTACTCTTGTCTATATGCACTGTGCAGGCTCTTGTTTTATGCCCTACTATTTTTTATTATTATTTTATTATTATTATAAAGCATCTTGAATGATTCATATTAAGAGTATACAGAAAGAAACAAAAAAAAAAAAATTGAATTTTTCATGTCCAATTGAAACTTAATGTGAATGGAAATGGCAGAGAGAAAGGTAAAATCCCATCAATTTCCTAATTCTTGAAAGGTCACTCACTTTCTTTTTGCTTTGAGATTAGAATCAGAAGGGAAAAATAAGAAACCCTAGTCAACATGTGTGACATATATATATGTTATACAAAAATTGCAATTTGAAATAAAGTATTTGAAAAAATAAAATAAAAGCATCATGTTAGAGATGAAAAAATGTATTTAACAAAAAGAAGAAGAAAAAAAAAAGGATTTGTATATGGTTTAAGATAATGTTTCTTAGAAGACAAAAACACTTTAACTGGCACAAAGATTCTCATTCACGTGGATTCTTGATCTAGAACAATATTATAAATATATTAGAAGTGCAAAGTGATGACCATTATTGATCTAAACTAATAACATATTTATAAAAATGTGAAAAAAAAAATGTTTCTTTTACTTACTTGTTTTTGTTTCAGTTCATGTAGAATTGCTGTTGTGAGATTTTTGAGTAATTAGTATAAATGTTTTACTTAAATAAGAAAGTTTACTTAAAAGATTGAATTAATTCATTTAACTTATTGCTATGAATGGGTCTGTATGTAAGAGGATATTGATGATTTTTTAAGACATGTTAAAAATTAATTGATCTCGTGAAATGTATTGAAGGTTACTAATTAACAACATCGTTTGTTTATTTATTTATTTAATTAATGCATATCATTTATAAGTTTATAACATGATCAATGTTGATGACATCATAATTATTATATATCAAAATATCATGCTTAAATTTTTGAATATAATTGTAAACTCACGAATTTCCTAAGGGATATTAGCAAGCATATCTACATTCTTCTAAGTTATTTACTCAAAATAATAAATCAAATGCAATTGGTATTAATTATTTTTTAGCTTAATTGGTGAGACTAATTATTTTTTATGGAATTCATGAGTATAGTTTATGAAGGGTTTGTTTTTTATTTTTTTGAGCTAAGAATTGATATTTATAATTTACTCATAGGATGTTGGGTTTTGAGTAATAAAATTAATGAAAAATAACTAGTTAAAGAGATTACGTGAATTAAATAGTATAAAAATATATTTCGAATTTAACCCAAGTTGAAGAGTTCAATATAGTTGTTTAGAAGTATTGAAGTTTAAAAGTGAATTGAATTGTTATACATGCATTTTGGAATGTAAAAAGAAAAAAAAAAGTTTAAATTATGGTTTAAAACTAATAGAAAGGTTAAATTTGATTAGTTTGCAATGATATATATTGAAAGATACATTCAAATTAAATTTCTAACTTAATTTGGTTTGGGTGAGAAGATACATTCACTCAACTGATGCATGTGTATGTTCAAATATAAAAAAAAAATATATAATTTAATTGGGAATTTTATTTCACTTAACTATCATTATTTCAAATATATATAAAAAAAAGAGCAGATCTACTGGCTGCAAATGAATATCTATCTAACCATATTAATTCTAATATTACTATGATTAAATTAAATATTTACATGTTTCGTATATTCAGTAAATTTATTTTTATATTTATAGTTTGTGAAATTCAAAAGTAATCCAGTTTTAGTTTCCAGATGAAAAAGATGATTCAATCTTTTGATTTCAAAACAATATTAATTATAATAATAGCTTCAAACTCTTATTTAGTAATTGAAAATGGTTTTAAAAATTAACTTTAAACCTCTAAATATCTAGTATTGAACACCAGAAGATCATTTTTCTAATAAAAATCGAAATTATTTCAAATCTTAGAACTTAAAACATAATTGATTTTTATCTTTATCATTTTGAGACAATAATGTATGTTATATTGTTATCTGATCTTAAATAATTTTAAAGTTTATTAAATCAAAATTAATAAATTTAAAGTTTGAAGCATTAAAAATATATTTAAATTTCTATATAGAAAATAGCACCATTGGCCCCAATTCTACACACTATCAAGTAATAATTTGACAGTAACAGTAGGTTGAGTGTGACATTCTAGCCACTGCTATAACCAATAATTTTCTCTTTCAGAGAAGCTATAATTGTTTACACAAGTGGATGATTTTTATATAATAAATATGTTTTGTTTTTTTTTTATCTTTTTATCACAACACTATTTTTAAATAACAAATTACCTTTTTATATAAAAATAAATATATGTAATTGTATTAATATAAAAATGCTACGTCAAATCTTTGTAAAACAACTCATAAAAACCAATCATATTGTAAATACTCTATTTAATTTAATTGCAGTCAACGATTATCTTGCTGTGCCAAGAAATGTTATGTGAAAGCATGTTTAGATCAATTTCTTGATAAGAATGTGGTAGAGAGAATAATAATGAGTAAAAAATATAATTAGTTTATATAATTTTTTTTCAAAATCTTATTTTAACATAAGTATAAGTTTAATTAAATTTGTAAAACAATAATACATTTTTTACTAAGATTTAAATATATATATATATATATATATATATATATATATATATATATATATATTATATTTCTTATCATTTTTAAATCATTTTTTTTTCTGAAAACACAAAAACCAGACTCTATAGCAGAATGTTACTTGTTATGCTTTCTGGAGATAAATTTTCAGTTTTATGAGATTAAAACAGAAATTTTACAAATTTAATTAATCTCAACATTTTAAATTAAAAAAAAAATATAAGAGATACTAGATTATAGAAAAGGTTTTTCTCAAACAGTTCATAAGTAAAAATCCAAACAAATCTATGACTTTTAAAAAGTAAATATATAAAAATCAACAAACTTATATTATACACTTTAATCTATAGTTGACAGTATAAAATTTTACACTCACATCACAATTTTCTCAACATAACATATTATATATAATAAATAACTATAACATTAATGCAGTATTTAATAAAAGACATGTTGCAATCCACTCTCTCCAAAACCTAAACCAAAACCAGAAGAACAGAAACTCCTTCTTCTTCACACATTATTCTAATCATACACTCATTGCCAAGAATCAAGATTGGTGAAGATTGAGAAATTAAAAGTTTCACATGCAAAGCATTGCAGTGAAGAAGGGAAATGAATGAAGATCCAAAATGCAAATACAAGGTATTAATTGTTGGGAAAAACTATGTTCGTGTATATATCAATGGAGATCCACTTTCAAATTTCATCAAGCAGATTTCAACTGAAAACAGCAGAAGCAAGGTTTGCATGCGTGTTTTGAAGTGAAGACATTGAAGCTAAAACTAAAGCAGCAGATAGAAAAAAAATGCAGTGCTGAAGAACAGTGAAATTGAACTAATAAAAAACTTGAAATGATTAACAGAAAGAAGAGGTGAAGAAAGTTGTTGTAGTTACCTCAGAGAAAGAACGAGATTATTGGCTTCTTCAAGTTAAGCTCGAAATTTGGTTCTGAATCTTCTGCTTGATCTGGTGAGTGATATATAAGAAAAACCATGGATTTGATGCAGAAAGAAACCATGTTTATTATCTCAGAGAGGAATCTCCTTTCTCTCTCTCTGTGATGGTAGTTTATAATTTATTTTTATGGTAGTCTGAAACACTTTGTTTAATTAAAGGGTAAACCTATTTTATAATCATCAAAGCTCAGATGAACAGTGTAACTTATAACTGTGTAGAAAAACTGTCTCAGAGAAGGAGAGTGTGATGAAGAGTTCCAATGAGAGGGAATTATATATATATATA
>Ga0209589_1012462_pt1 | contig 11533 bp, 5 predicted proteins | sample CowpeawhiteBW_FD_187525 | JGI IMG/M metagenome (GOLD analysis project Ga0209589, IMG submission 187525) | Root nodule microbial communities of legume samples collected from California USA - Cow pea white BW (SPAdes) (version 2) | ecosystem: Host-associated > Plants > Roots > Nodule | place: USA...
ATATATATATATATATATATATATATATATATATATATATATTCTAATTATTTGGTTTGTCATGAAACTCATTTGCATCTCCAATATATTTTTTAATCTTATCATAAACTTTATGTAATTATGTTAAAATGATGTATGTCAATTAAAAAAATTTATGTCTCACATTTGAATATTTCTATTATTGTTTAATATTTTTATTTATTGTATACTTTCCTTTCACATGAGAATGTTTAATATTCTCAATTTAAATGTTTAATAGCATAAACCTTTCACTTACTAGGTAATATAAAAAAAATTATTTACTTATTATTATTATTATTATTAATTTTTGTTTCATTTGAAGAACTTTTTTGTTTCATTAAAACAATTTTCTATTTCTCAACTATTGAGTATATATGTTGATATTATAAAAGTTTTATTAGATCTCTAAGGTATTTTTCATCTTATCATATCCTTAATTATACATTTGTTTTCCTTTGTGCGATTTTTTTACATATAGTCTCTCAAATTGTTTCAAAGACACACATTTTTTAATTTTTTTATTTGTTGTTTATTTTCATCCTGTAAAATACTATTTCGATATATTTTATTTAATTATTTTTTATTTTATAACTTATTATCAATCATACTGTAATTTTTCACTATAATTATATAAATAACTTTTATTTACTACAATATAAAAATTTAATGTAATTGTCATGAATATTTTTTTTATCACCATCCAACATATAATGGAGTTTAAAATATACAATATTTATGTCAAAATTTTATTATTATGTTTATTATTTTTTCTTTGCGTCATTTTGATCAAATGATGTACTAACACTTTAATTAGTGTATAAAAAAGAGATTCATTAGAATTTAAAAAATTGAAGTAAACAAAAATTTAAAATATATTTTAATTTGAATATTTATTTCAATTTTATATTTTTTAAAAATATTTTAAAATTTTATCAACTAGGTCTCATTAATGTTTGCAAATTGGTATTCTAATTTAAAATGTAAATAATTATAATTTATTTCAAAGTATTTGATATCGAAATTGAATATTTGATAATATTATGATTCCTTTATCGTAATTTTTTATTATTTTATAAAAATTAATTAAAATTTATGTTGAAGTAGTAAATAAACGGGTACGGGTATGGGTACGGGATTATACCCGTTACCCGATGGGGATGAGAATGGGATAAAACTTTGATACCCGTTGAGTTTGGGTATGGGGATGATTATGAATTCTTTTTACGGGGATGGGTATGGGATAGTGAAACCCGTCCCCGCCCTGCCCGATTGTCATCCCTAGTGGCTGACTTGAAGAAAAAAATAGGTCAATCAAGATAGCCAAATAAGTGGGCCCTAGTGAAAAAAAAATGTGGCGTATTACTTTTCGTACAATTTTTTAAAATTTAGTTATCAATATTTTTTCATCCAATATGATGTACATCTTATGTACAATGAATTTTATTATAACTTAGACAAATCAATCATTGTTGCTTGCACTAGGTGGCTGGCTTGAAAAGAAAAAATAGGCCAATAAATGGGGCACAATAAGTAGATAAGTGGGGAGTTGCGTATTACTTTTTGTATAATTTTTTAAAATTTTCTAATCAATATTTTTTTCCTCCAATGAGATGTACCTCTTATGTACCATGAGTTTTAATATATGTCACCCATTATTTTTTCACTAGGTGCTGACTTGAAGAAAAAAATAGGTCAAAAATAAGTAAATAAGCGAGAAACTGTCAATATTTTAAAATTTACTAATATTTTTTTTGTTATCCAATGGATTTAAATATGTTTCGAGTTTATGAAAAATAAATATATTTTTATTGTTTTCAGTAAAGGTTACTATATTTTACTTCTTATATTGTTATTATTATAATTGAGTAGGTTTTCTAGTTTGTAAATTTGTTCAAAAGTTATTTAAAAATAACTATTCTATTTTTTATTTATAATAAAATTAAGTTTTTTTTCTTACAAAAATATGTATAATGCTAAAATAAGTCATTAAAAAAATACCTGGTAACAAACTAGTCTATTTACCAATTTTGCCTTATGTTCGAAAAAAAAAACAAGTGTATTGCAGATTTAAATATGTCTTGAGTTTACGTAAAATAAATATATTTTGGTTTTGTTCACAGTAAATTGATATATATTTTTTTAAATAAGAATCATTATTTTTTATATTTAATCCCGACAATATATAATATGTTAGGTACAATGTCTTTTAAAATATTAGTTTTTAAAATTTATGCTATTTATTGTTACTATTTTATTTTAAAGGTCAAAATTATTGATTCTAAGATTTGAAAAATATGATGGACGTTAACATTGAAATTATATTTTTTATAAAGAGAAAAAATGATGGTTTTGAAATAAATGAATAAAGTTGTTTAATGCAAGCTCTAAAATAAATCTAATCTTTAACAAAGGATAAAAAGCACTAGATGTAATTAAAAAATTAAAATCTTCAAGAAGTACAGATGGCAAAATATGATTGGATAGCGTTACATCATTTTGTGTCTACATTTCTCGTGAATTTTTATTTAATATTTGATATTAAAACAAAATATTAGAAGTTCTGTCCAAGAGCGAAAAGGAAGAACTTAGAAGAAGGAACCGAGGATTGTTTTTCCCCTTCCAATTCAGACCCTTCCATTCCAACCGGTACCTTCTTTCTTCTTCTGCGATTCCATTTCGTGTTTTCTTTTACTTTTTCATCCAATTTTGTATAGTTTCTTGGATCTGATTCCAAGTTAGGGCTTATCTTGGATTGGGGTTTCATTTTCAACATGCCCTTTCTTAATCGTTATAGCTTTCTTGTTTGATTCTTCTGTTTCATCTCAAATGCATTATATCTAGGGCAGATTAAATTAATTACACGGGCAATTGATAACTTGGGTTTTCAGATGTTGATTCAATCATTACATTGGCTTTATGCAGAGAAGAAATCATGAAGCTGAAAACATACGCTGGTCTCAGTTTCATTGCAACTCTGGCTATTATATATCATGCATTTAACAGTAGGGGTCAGTTTTATCCGGCAATGGTGTATCTCTCAACTTCCAAGATCAGTTTGGTGCTTCTTCTCAACATGGGTCTGGTCTTTATGTGTATTCTGTGGCAATTAACCAAGAAGATTTTCTTGGGTTCCCTCCGTGAGGCGGAGGTTGAGAGGTTAAACGAGCAATCGTGGAGGGAAGTCATGGAAATCCTCTTTGCAATCACCATTTTTAGGCAAGACTTCTCTGTAACATTTCTTGCGATGGTTACGGCATTGTTGTTGATCAAGGCTTTGCATTGGTTGGCTCAGAAGAGAGTCGAGTACATCGAGACCACTCCTTCAGTGCCCATGTTGTCACATGTCCGAATTGTATCTTTTATGGGGTTCCTTCTTCTCTTAGATAGCCTTTTCTTATACAGTTCATTGAAGCATTTGATAGAAACTTGGCAGGCCTCGGTTTCACTATTCTTTTGTTTCGAGTAAGCTTTCTTCTTCCTTTTCGAGTACTGCAGCTGAACTTTTAGTTTTTCGATAAGATATGTCATGAATTTCAGAATGCTGTTTATTTAACTTTTCTGTTTGACTTCGATTTGATTCAATCATGCGTAAATCCATTTAGTCCGTGTTGATATATGAATTTCACATTTTGGTTTAATTCTCAATAATCAAATTTCTTGTTTGACAAAGATAACTAATGATTGGTGAGAGGCCACATATATAATTCGTTTAAATGATGAAAATTTAGGTGTTTATCTGACAGAATATTTGTTTCTATCTCAGGTACATGATACTGGCAACCACCACCGTGTCAATTTTTGTAAAATATATTTTCTATGTTAGTGACATGCTTATGGAGGGACAATGGGAAAAGAAACCAGTCTTCACTTTTTACCTGGAACTCATTAGGGACTTGCTTCACTTGTCTATGTATATGTGCTTCTTTCTTGTAATCTTTGTGTAAGTGATAAATCAACTCTTTTATACATTTATTTATAGCAGTCTTCGTATGCATGCACTACACAAGTCATTAGTCACAGTATGTGTATTTGTATGACTCTCATTTACACGTGCATTTAGCCGTTGGACTGCACTTAGAAACAGATTCAATCATAATTGACAATGATACTAATAGTTTCTATATTTCATTAACATGTATACATTTGATTTATTTGCTTTTCCTGGTCATGCTATTTTGGTTAGATTATCCAATTAACATCCACTGGTTATATTTTCTCCTGTACTAACTTATAGTTGATCTATTAGAAACTATGGTATTCCCTTGCACCTTATACGGGAGCTGTATGAGACGTTTAGGAACTTCAAAGTCCGTGTTGCAGATTACATACGTTATCGTAAAATCACTTCAAATATGAATGATCGATTTCCAGATGCAACACCTGAAGAGCTTAATGCGTGAGTTATAACTTGTGACATTTCTCTTATTAATTTAATATTCATGCATATTGAATATAATAACTTAAATGGATATGCAGAAGTGATGCAACCTGCATTATCTGCCGTGAAGAGATGACTACAGCCAAGAAACTTATATGCGGACATCTCTTTCATGTTCATTGTCTCCGATCATGGCTGGAGCGGCAGCATACGTGCCCCACCTGCAGAGCCTTGGTTGTACCACCAGAAAATGGAACAACTGGAGCTGTAGGGCCGCAAGGATCACAGGCCGATGGTCAACGGCAAGGTAATTATATGATAATCACTCACTATTGTTAAACATTTTAGTTATGTACTTGATGTCAGAAGTGAACTGATCTTATTTCCAGAGGTACAGTGTGTTTGGAACCCAAAATGGACAACTAGAGTTGGAAGCATGATTCTGACTAATTGACACTTTTTCTATCTGCACCCTCCAACGTAGTTTTTACAATCATTTTAATTTTACCGTTTACTTTTGTAATGTGTAATTTATTTTTTATTCACCTGTGAAGACTTCCTCATTAATCTTTTAATGTTTCGTATGAAGCTCATAAAGATCCTATTATTTATTTATTTATATATATATATATATATATATATATATATATGTATGTATATATATTTTCTCTTAAAATATTTTGAGTGTAATATCTGTAAAGTTAAATAAGCATAGCAACACATGTAATTGTAAACATTGTGACTCTGCATGTGTGTTTGTGTATTATTTAATATTGTTTATTTTCACCTTGAACAGGAACTGGGGCAGGCGGAGAAAGCGCTGCTCAAAATGAGGCTACGGATAATTTGAGTCGACATCAAGCCAGACTCCAAGCTGCTGCTGCTGCTGCTTCCATATATGAGAAGTCTTATGTGTACCCTTCTGCAAATTCTTTTGTATGGTATGTCATTTCTGCTTGGACAATTAGGCAATAAGTCATTTGTGCTGTGTATTTTTTTTTTCGTTATTAATGTTATGAGGGGTTCTAGCAACACTCTAAAACTCTAAAATTTTCGGAACTACCAAGTTATGGGTGGGGTTCATCAAATAAGATGTGGGACTCCCAAATCTTAATTTCAACCTATATTGAGTGTTACACAATACTCAAAAACTATCCTATTGGTTGCTACGAGGCTTCCGCCTCTGATGCCTCAAAATATTGAATATAATCTTCAAAACTTGTTTGATATAGTGATGGTACTCTATATATTGAACAAAAGAGTTCTAATAAATCCGCGAAGCAAACTCTCTTGAGTTAGTTTTTACCCGAACTTTTCTTGTGCGTTTTTTTGTATGCATCCTTTCTTCTTTCTCTCATGGCTTATACATTTCTAACATTGGTATCAGAGTCAAATTAAAGTCTATCCTAGCGAACTTTCTTGGACATTCTATTTCACCTGATATCAGGCCGCTAACGGATCACCCATTAATTTCTAGTCCCACGCACGAGATGTATATATCTCGGCGTGAGGGGTGTGTTGGAAGTCCTACATAAGGCAATTTCATAGTATATAAGTGAGGTGCAAACCTCACCTTACAAGTCGGTTTTGTGGGGTTGAGTTAGGCTTAAAGCCCACTTCTAACATATTGTCCTATCATTAACAAATCGTACAATTTAATTTTATTAATTCTTTTAAGTGGGGAACTTTGTATTACTTCTTTTAAATTTTTTAAAAATTTACTAATCAATATTTTTTTATGCAATGGGATTTACCTCATATGTACAATAAATTTAATTTAATTATAAGTTACAAAAACCAACCCTTATTGCTTACACTACATGATTGGCTTGAAGAAAAAAAAACAGGCCAAACAAGATAGGGCAAATAAGTGGACATCAATGAAAAAAATATTTGGGGAGTTGCGTGTTACTTTTCGTACAGTTTTTTAAAATTTAATAACCAATCTTTTTTTTTCATCCAAGTGGATGTACTTCTTATGTTCCATTAATTTTTTTATACTTTTCTAAACTTTATTTTCGAAACCTTTACCAATTCAATTCTTTAGTTTTTTAACATAAGAATTTAACCAATGTTTTGCATTCTCCTCCTCCATACTAATGAAAGCCAATTCCATTTTTTTAGTTGGTTTGATTTTGCCACACTTCAAAACATCTCATGAAAACCAATTATCACTTTTAGGGACTAAAAATTGTATATTAAGTTGTAAGGTGAATTAATTCCACTTAGAAGGAATGCGGGGTTTTAAAGCCTGAAATATTTTGGTTAAGCCATTCCTTGAATTGGCCAAAATGACTGCTCTGAATTGTTAGTTTGACATGGCATGATAACGGTGCCGCTTTTTATCATTTAATTGACCCCTATAGTAGGGGAAAAATGGTTGCTATTTTGCTATTCGTTGAATGAGAGACTGGGACATGGACCACTTTGTTCTGCTTTGACAAAGCTACGGTTTGAGTGTGGAATATGAATTCTGATTTCTTTCAAAATTGCCATGTTATTTCCAAAGTGACTAGTTTGAAGTGAGAGTAGAGAATTCGTGAAAATCAGTTGAAGAAAACAAGAAAACAAAAATAACTAAGACGAGTTTTCAATTTTATGCTCTAAAGAACAGACTATGGAGAACATGTTTACCAAATAATTGGATAAAAAACAGTCACCCACAGTCTTGAAAACAAAAATATTTCAAGAATGATAGTCAATCATGCTTTTAATAGCTTGGTTTGTGCGTGAATCCAATTGAATATTGGTCTGATTTTGGAAAATATAAACTCTTAAAATTGATTTTATGCTTTGATATAGAAGTGTGATCTGTACAATTATTGTCTAAATGAGTTTGAATATAGTGCTTCACTGGTATAGAAATTGTATTTCCAGATCTGATTTGTTAATAATCATATTGTCCTTTGTGAAGTTTGTCGTATCACATTTTTCACTGATTATTGTTCCTCATTCGTTTGCTATAAGATGACTGATTAACAAGACAAAGTACCAATTTTGTGATCTCATTAAAAATTGATAATATTGAACTAGTCTAAAAATGTTTAATTTGATAAAGCCTCTTCTTAAACTGACAGTTCTCCTGGGTACACTCTCCATCCTCCGGTGACTGAATCTACTAATACAGACAGTAGTGGAGGGCAGACTTCCCGCGAACAAACACAAAGTCGGTTTCTTACCGCTGGTGGACCAACAAATGAATCTTATCCTCCAATGCAACACTTCCAATTTCTACCTTCCCAACCATATGCAGCCCTTGTGAATTATGGAAAAGGGTTTGAAAATGATCCAAATATCCCAAGCTCTCATCTGGAAGCTCATAGAAAACTCCTTCAATTCCAGATTCAGGTATGATGTGTTCTCTTTTCTCTTTACCAGCACAGTAAGTGGTATGTCATCTTGGGTTTACCTAAATATGAAAGGTCACCTTTGACAGTTATGATGAGCACCAAATGAATAGTCCTTTGTCCCGCATGCATACTAGATTCTGCTCCACCAAGATTTACTGATACTATTGTTTTAAATAACTTTCACAAAAATTAGGCTCTTGTAAGCACCGAGAGTAACGAATGAATGCATATAGATAGTTTGACTGCATCAATGTGGTCAGTGCATGGTTCCGATCACCGTGTAATTAAATTGTTTCATGAAAGATTATGTTTTCATTATTTAAATTAACACAAATCCCCCCGTCACCCCACAGATTCTGCAAAATCAGCTCGAGATTCTGCAGAAGACAAGGTCTGATAGTAGTGTAGATGAGGGCACATCTTCATCAGATAGCAGAGGCAAGAGTGTCATTTCCTCATCTGAATCTGGTCATGCTTATACTGAGGAGATTCAAGATGGAAAAGCGTAAGTTGGCTGTTTATTTCTGGTTGATGCCAGGAGGAGAGACTGTCAAATGTAGATATAGGAAGAAGAGAACATAGAAATCACAGCATTGCTCTAATGTGAAATCTGCTATTGGTGATATACTAATCTTGTAAATGCTTAGTGCCCTTAAAAATGATTTATTTTGGCTTTTTTTTTTTTCTTGTTTTGTGGATTGTACGCTTATATTAGCCTTAAACAAACATCTTTTGATCAGAAAGTTTGGATTTATTGAGGCATATTGTTTCCCCTTTAAAGTGGGGGTGTCTCATCAATGTGAGGTATATTGTTTTCCTATTAAAGTAGGGATTTATTCCAGAAGAGAGACTTGTTTTAGAAATCAAAATAAATGTTTCTAGAGCATTACAATTTCAGGCAATGATTGAAACTCGGATATCAAATGTGTATTACTAGTATGTGGGTAAGGGTATGATTAGTTAGAAAAGTACATCCTTAATGGCACAATATTTGTTACTCTAGACATATTTTTTTATCGATAAAAGTTAGTTGTCAGATTTTGTTAATGGAGTCGATTCAAACTTCCGATCCTTTTCACACTAGTTAAAATAAGTGATAGGGCTTCAGGATTACGAGTAAAAACAGGTTAGATAATTTGTTTTTGGTTGTTCATTACATGTTTAGTCTGTTTTATTGGTCATGTTAAAATATTTATTGATTTATTGATGTACAAACCTTCGTTAAAGAACTTGAGACACTGATCACTTTTAGTGATTTTCTCTTCTAACTATATGAAGGTTGAACTTAAAACTTAACGAATTCTGGTCTGATTTTTTATTTTATTTAAATGTCTTTTTATTTATATTGGATAATTGTAAAATTTAATAATAAAAAAATCACACGACTTTATGGGTGAAAGAGATTGTAGATTCAACTTTTTCTCTAAATTTACAACAAATAATTGATAGTTTAAACTATTTATTGATAATCTTATATCATTATCATTGATAATTTAATATATAAAAATTAAATTATTTTAAAATAGACGAGTAAAATAATTGTTAGGTTATTATATTTAGTTTTCTATGTATAAAATTATTTTAAGATGGACGAGTAAAATAATTATTAGGTTATTATATTTAGTTTTCTATGTTATTATATAATTATGTATAAAATTAAAGTAACCAAGCTGTACATGTTAATCTCAACAGGGCCATGATTTCAGCAAGTGTTCAAACTTCTTTTTAAAAAATATATGATATAAATAAGCTTTTTGCAATCATTTATTCTTCTGTAGAACATATATGCCAATTCTGACTGCAGTGAAGACATCAAGTTTTCAAAAATGATTGAAAAATATGGGAATTACGTACTTTAATTTTCCATTGTTTTTCTATTCTACTTTGTACATTATCTTTTTGTTGTGTATCTCTTTCTTTTCATATAAACCAAAATCAAAATTAGTTCATTTTACTATACATATATTTTAAAAAAAATGCATTTATGTTTTCAAATTAAAAACGTAAATTATAATATTTTAATTTAGGGTGGAGAAACTATTCTATATTATAAACCCTAACAAAAAGAAGAAGAAGCAAGCTAGTAATTTACCTTCCCTTATTTTTTGTTTTATAATTTGTTCTATAACAAATTATAGAAATTATTCTATAATTTGTTCAAACACATGTTTTTGTTATCTATAGCTTAGGTATCACGAGGAAAGGAAATGAACTTGTTTGTGTTTGTTAAAATGTCAGTCTGAGTTCGTTGTTATCCTTATTACAAATTAGTTTGCAACAGGATTTATTTAATAATCTTAATTTTTAAGTATGTTTTAAACATTTTAACATAAATCTTAAAAAATTGCAAAAAAGAAAAAGGTTTCCTATTGATACCTAACATAATATAATTAATCCCAAATGTTCTCTGTAAGTTAGTTGATCAGCCACCATATAACTTCATCTCAGTTCTTCGTGCTTCTGAGTCTCAGAGACACGAGAAACACAAGTGAATCCGTTTTTTCTATGAAAAAATATTATCATATTATAAAATTCTAAGTGAGTAAGTATACCAAACACTTTATCAACACTTATTATTATTATTATTATTATTATTATTATTATTTTATTCTTTCTACTCTGAAGTTTTCTTAGGCTATTCATGGAAATATTCTTCTACTCAGGTAACGTCCACGAAGTGTACAAAATGTGCATATATATTTTAAAAATGCTTATTTGGTAGAAAATGGGTAGGTGGCTCCATTAGGTTGACCGTGCAAGAATGAAGTAATCACTTTGAAATTTTAATTTAAAATAATTTAGCAGACACATTCTATTCTTGGTTCATAGAACTTAATGCTGCTTGACCACGACAAAGGAAGTAACAAAGTAGAAAAATAGATTTGAATAATACCAATAATTAGTGATCTTTTCATATAATTACTTCAAATGAAACCTAACAACACCATTGCTCCAATATCTTCCTCCGCTACCTCGTGGCAAGGTAAGATGATGCACGTGATATTTTCACCTACCCACTTCCTATCCACCCTTGCATACATATAAAAACCTAACTCCTCTCACGTCTTCAAACACACAACTTCAGCAACCTGAGTTATCAGCAACATCATCTGCCACTTCTATTGTTAGTTCCATATATCAAAGGAAAGGAAGATGGTGAGTGTGTCGGAGATCCGTCAAGCTCAAAGGGCAGAGGGGCCTGCAACCATCCTTGCAATTGGAACTGCTACTCCACCGAATTGTGTTGATCAGAGCACCTATCCCGACTATTACTTTAGAATTACAAATAGTGAGCACATGACCGATCTCAAGGAGAAGTTCCAACGCATGTGTAAGTTCTTGAATCAATATATGTATAGTCTTTTCACTTTCACATGATGTTTCATAATGTCTATTGTTGAATCAAGCTAATATTTGGTTTATGATGTTCCAGGCGACAAGTCGATGATCAAGAAGAGATACATGCACGTGACAGAGGAGGTCCTGAAGGAGAATCCCAACATGTGTGCTTACATGGCACCTTCTTTGGATGCGAGGCAAGACATAGTAGTGGTAGAGGTACCAAAGTTAGGGAAAGATGCTGCAGTGAAGGCCATAAAGGAATGGGGACAACCAAAGTCAAAGATTACACACTTGATCTTTTGCACCACCAGTGGCGTCGACATGCCTGGTGCTGATTACCAGCTCACCAAACTCCTCGGACTTCGCCCCTATGTCAAGAGGTACATGATGTACCAACAAGGGTGCTTTGCAGGAGGCACGGTTCTTCGATTGGCCAAGGATT
>Ga0209589_1012471_pt1 | contig 11522 bp, 5 predicted proteins | sample CowpeawhiteBW_FD_187525 | JGI IMG/M metagenome (GOLD analysis project Ga0209589, IMG submission 187525) | Root nodule microbial communities of legume samples collected from California USA - Cow pea white BW (SPAdes) (version 2) | ecosystem: Host-associated > Plants > Roots > Nodule | place: USA...
GGTCAAATTAATTGCACTGTCCAAGAGTTATCAACAGTTCTCAAGACGATAATCATGATTGCTCTCCGTAATCAACACTAAAACGCTTTGATTACCGCTACATCTTTTCACATTCAAACAATTTTCAGCACGATAATAATGACTGCTCTATTTAATGAACAATAAAACTCTTTGATTACCGCTACATCTCTTCACATTCAAACACTTTTGAAGACGAAAATCATGATTGCACTACGCAATCAACACTAAAACGCTTTTATTAGCGCTACATCTCTTCAAATTCAAACAATTATGAACATGATAATAATGAATAGTGTACGTAATCAACACTAAAAATGGAAATATCACAAACACAACTAAAAATGTTGTGTACAAAGAAATTTTTGAAACTCTTTGACAATGAACACATTATAGGTATGTCATTTCTAATTTTCTTTTTATTTGAAAGTTTGTATAAATATAGATGCATGATTTATTGTTATAATTAAAATATTTGTTATAATTTTGTTGTTAAATGCAGGATCTATTGCGTAAAGTCCAAGGCGTACAATGAACATCATGTTGATTTAAGAAGTAATCAAATTTGTGTACCAAAGGAAGTTATGAAGTTGATTAACCAAAAACAGATTATAGGTATGTCATTTGGTCTTCTTTTATTGTTATTTTTTTAAAGACATTATATTATAACCTTATAGGTTAATAAATATTACAAAATCAATTCCTATTATCAAAAATATTGCATTTAAAAAAACCCATGCGTTGCACGGGTAGAAAGACTAGTATTATGCATATTTAAAAAATCATACACACATGCGCGATAGCGCCTGTGTTTATACTAGTATATATAAAAGTCTTTTGAAGTATAAAAGTTTTTGTTTATTTGATATGAACATATTTTTTAATTTAATTATGTTTGTTAACGATATAGGTAACAATTTTTAATGAATTTGTTTTCTTTTCTTCAAATTATATATTATTTATATATTTTTAAATTATTTTTTCAGATGTTTATTAATAATAAATTTTTTATTTATTTTTATTAATAAATTAAAACTAAATTACATATATTTATTTGTTAAAAATTAAAATTGGTAAATATTAATAAATTAAGTTATCTAAAATTTTTAAAGTAAATAATATTTTCATATGGCACGTATAAAGAAAATATATCAAAATTGAAAGACTAGAATAAATTAAAATCATTTTTTTACTATTTTATTAAATGATTAACAAATAATTGAAAACAAAATTTTATTAGAAAATTTATTAACAATAAATATACTGAGGATAAAGTGGTAATTTCTTATCTATTACCTTCTAATCTCTTCAAGAATAATGGGATGAAATTTTTCAGCAATCCCTTCATTTCATCCCTGTCATTTCCTTGCATCACCTCAAAAAGAACTAGGTGATCACCCTCTATGCCTTCCTCTTCAATCCTCTTGAACAATAGATCCACTCAAAAGAATAGGGTCTTAGGGGGTGTTCTTATATGGGTGATGATTTGAGAGAGAGGAAGATGATTTATTTGGGTTGATTAGAAAGTGATATTTATGTTGTTTTTTTTTATGAATTTGGGGTAATAGTGAAGTGGATTTGAGAATAATTTTTCTGAAAGTTTGTAAAAGATTTGATTGATGTGACTAAAAAATATAAATTTAATAGATAAAAATGTAAAATGACCTAATTGTCTTTGGTGTTAAAAAAATATAATAAAATGATATTTATAAGTTGTAATTAATTTTTCATATATCATTATCATAAATAAAAATATTATAAATATTTATTAATTGAAAAAAGTAATATTAAAAAATATTTGATTTAGAAGATTTAATACTTTAATTTAAAAGGGTCGATACAAGGCTGACGTGGTTGGAATGACACCAAAAGTAGAATGGAATGCAATTGATTCCAAAAGAAACAGAACCGATTAAATAAAAAGGCTTAACAGGTTAGAATCGGATCCAAAAAAAAGTTAATAGGTTTCATTAGCACTGCAAAAACAACCGTACAAAGCTACCATGGTTCATTTATTTGAAATAAAATAATGAGGACAATTATATAAAATTAGCTAAATCACTCTCTAATCTCTGCATGCCAGAGGCATGAAATGAAATCACGTATTCCTCAAATCAGCATAATGTTTCGCTTTCAAATAATTGATAAAGAATATAAATATTGTTCAAGTTTATCGTCTTATCATTTGTCTACAGTAATCACTCACGTAAGAATACAGTGTAAATGAATAATAGGTACTTGGCGTGGCATGCTGTGTATTTTACAGTTCACCCAAAAACTCTAACCGATTTTCTTTCTGGACAGACCAGGTTTCCTCATCTTTGGATTTTTTTTACCTGGGAAAAGGGAAAACTTGGTGGTGCAGGAAGAAGCGGCCAAAACAAAATAAAACCATATTTTTGGGTCCAAAGTGAATTGCACTTTGTAAACATGTAATTACAGCATTTATTCGAAAGTGGATAATGGGTAAACATGTAATTAAGCATTTATATTCGATTTCGGCTTATACCAACAATAATTTATAATATCATGAAACAAACAGGAACAAGCATGAAAATGATTTTAGTTATTTTCGTAAAAACTTAATCAACAAATAAAGTACAAATATGTACAAGTTTATAAATTATTCTTGCATGTCTAAGTTCATAAACTTTCTAAGTGTCACTGCTCCTTACTAACTTAAGTATCGTCTTTTTTCTGTATCCTTAATTACACATTTTAATTAGTCTTGTTTACCTTTACCCTGAAATTGAATATCCTTTTAAATTTAATCATTAGATACTAACTTGGATAGCTGATTTATTGATAGTTTTCTTAGCTTTTTTTTAATGAGTATACAACTTATATTTGATAATAGGATCGATGGTTTTTTCGAGAAAGATCAACTTATATAATGTTCAACTTTATTATTTTTATTTGATGTTTTTTCTCGAAGATTAATATTTAGATTTCTAACCATATCTCCCTCAAGTATGAGTTCTTTCACCATGAGTACCATTGACTTGTACGAACCTTCTTATTCGATATCAGTGATGGGTCTTTCAAGAGAGAATAACTAAAGATATATAACACCAATGAGTCATTTCTAACCATCTTCTTCCTCAAGTATGAGTCCTTTGAGAATGAGTACCATTGACTTGTACAAACCTTCTTTCTTCCATACCACTGATGAGTCTTTCAAGAGAGAATAACTAAAGATATATAATACTAATGAGACATGAGTCCAACTCACATATAAGAGATTGACATCACTTTTAACTCAATACCTTAAGATAATTAATTTATGGATCTTTATCTTATATCATGCTCAACTTTTACATTTTTTATTTGTTAAACTTAAACTCACACCTAAATTTCTAACAAAGATAAAATTTATTCAATTAGACACACACATTTCAGACACTTACAACTTAATTGTAAATGACATAACTAATGAAATATACAAATAACCTAGAAATACAAATTATGAATGTAAAAATTGATTAAAATGTTTTATAAACGTAGAGTTTTGAAAGAAAGGGGATAAAAGATTCAAATTATAAAATTCTCATAAATTTCATTAAATAAGAATATGCAGGAAAAAAAAAGAGAGTAACTATATATATAAAAGATAAACAAACGAGTAGAAGAGTTATTAAGTTCTTAAAAAAACAAAAAAAGAACAAATAATATATATTTAATACTCCTCTCAAAATGAGATATGAATTTTAATTGTGTACATTTTGTTGAGAAATATTGGAGTTCAAGGCTTCTTTTTTTTCTTTTTCGTGAAAATGTTTTCCAATGGAATAGTCGATAGAATATGTTATAGAAAAAATAGAGCCTTCTTTTCAATCTTTATTCACACGAATGAATTTCAATATATTTGTTCTTTCACAAAGTTGTCTCTGAGAAAGGTATGCTTGTTTGAAACAAAATAGTAAAACATATTTCGGAGCTTGTGTTAGTGAAATACAAAAATCGATAGATCAATTTCCGAAAATAAGTACAATCAACACAAAGGTCTCCCTCATTTTATTTGAATTTAACACAAGGATTAGTAGGGGAATTACTTGGTTTTTCAAAATTTATATTCAATTACTTCTTTATTTGAGTTAGAATAAGACCAGCTTTGTATGTGACAGCTTTAAAGTCTAAGAAATACTTTAAATCACTACAAATCCTGAATGCGAGAATTATCATTAAAGTGTTGTTTAACTTTATTAATTTCATCAAAAGTATTTTCAAAAAATGCAATGTCATCATATAAACTAAATTACTTTTAAACACATCTTAACACATAAATAATGATATTTCAAAAATATATAAAAGAGATATTAATTAAATTTCTGATCCTATTATACACAGGTCTGCTTTAGCCTCCTTTAAGTCATATAGTGATTTGAATTAATTAGTTAGATGGTATCCCACTTTTATTTGAATGTATTAGTTTGGTTTATATTTTTTTAAAAAGCGTCAATTGCATTCCGTCTCAAATTTTGAAAAAGTGACATTATAACATATTATATCTTTCTTAATTGTTAACCCATGTTTTGTTATTCATATATTTTAATATAAATATCAATACTTAATTTTGTAAGTCATTTTTAATAACAAATATCAATATAAAATTTATATGTCATAAATTTTGTTTTAAGAGAGAGATAATATTTTTTTATTTTGAAAAAAAAAATCAAGAGTAAATTGAATCAAAATGACATATGTTGGGATTAAATTTGAACAAATAAACATATGTTGGAATTAAATTGAAATCAAGACCATGACACTTGGTAGTGACACTGACACGTAGTAGTATCTTGTCACGAGGCACTAACGCATCACACCAGGTACCTAATACGTGACAAAAAATAATTAAAAAAATAAAAATAGTTAAAAATTTTATAAAAAGCCAAAGATTAACATGTGGCATGCCGTAAACGGTGTTAATAAATTTTTTTTTGAAAGGGACATAATTGAGACATTTTTTAAAAAATTGGCACGCAATTGACGCTTTCTTAAAAATGAATATCAAACTGACACATCTAAACGAAAGTGACTAGCATCCGACAATGACACTAAATAGTGACACTAACACATGGCAGTACCTTGCCACGTGGCACTAACGTGTCACACTAGGGACCTGATACATGACAAAAAATAATTAAAAAAAATAAAAATAGTTAAAAATTTAAAAAGCCAGAGATTAACATGTGGCACGCCGTAAACGGTGTTAATATTTTTTTTGAAAGGGACATAATTGAGACATTTTTTCAAAAGTTGGGACGCAATTGACGCTTTCTTAAAAATTGAGACCAAACTGACACATCTAAATGAAAGTGGCTACCATCCGACATTGACACTTGGTAGTGACACTGACATGTGGCACTAACGTGTCACATCAGGGACTTGGTATGTGACAAAAGTAATTAAAAAAAATATAAATAGTTAAAAAATTTAAAAAACCAAAGATTAACATCTAGCACGCCGTAAACGGTGTTAATATTTTTTTTAAAGGGACATAATTGAGACATTTTTTCAAAAGTTGTGACGCAATTGACACTTTCTTAAAAATGGAGACAAAACTAACACATCTAAATGAAAGTGGCTACCATTCGACATTGACACTTGGTAGTGACACTAACATGTGGCAGTACCTTGCCACGTGGCACTAACGTGTCACACCAGGAACCTGGTATGTGACAAAAGTAATTTAAAAAAATAAAAATAGTTAAATAGTTAAAAAATTTAAAAAGCCAGAGATTAACATGTGGCACGCCGTAAACGGTGTTAATAATTTTTTTTTTTGAAAGGGACATAATTTAGACATTTTTCAAAAGTTGAGACGTAATTGACGCTTTCTTAAAAGTTGAGACCAAACTGACACATCTAAACAAAAGTGGCTATCATCCGACTAATTAAATATGGAAATGGTTAAAACTTACAAGACTTAAGATCCATGGAGAAGTGACTTTGTATATATTTCTCTTCGATGAATGATCCAATTTTTGGAAACAACATATTTCCTAAATGTCAAAGTAATTAATTTGGTAACATGAGAAAAAAAATCTAAAAAAACTACCATTTTATTTGTATAAAACCTTGAACAACTAATCAGTCCAATAAATATATTAAATTTCAAATTAGACAAGAAAATATTTCAATAACAACAAATTCTAATGATTTAAAGTTGTTAGTAATTATCATGACCAATTTAGATATCAATTTACAAAATAAAGAATTATTGGTTACTAAAATAGTCACTATTATAAATAAAAAATTATAATTGATCTTTAAAATCTAGCTATCAAGACTGTTAGCTACCAAAGAAAATTGATCACTAAACATTAATTACCAAAGTTTTTTCAACCAAAATAATTGGTTTCTAAATTAGTCTTTTCTAGATCAATCTTTAATTAATTAGTGACCAATTATAATTTTTTATTCATAATAGTGACTATTTCTTTAACCAATCATTTATGTTTTTGTAAATTAGTATCTAATTGCTCACTATAATAACTAATAACTTTTGAACATTAAAATTGGTTATGGATGAAGTATTTTCTTGTTGTGAAAAAAATAAAGATTTTCAAGACTTTATATATATATATATATATATATATATATATATATATATATATATATATATATATATATATATATATATATATATAACAAAATGTAATATAATATAAAGTCAAATCACTTTATGTGATTTTTTATGAAAATAAAATCTTAAAATTATTGATCCGAAAAATTTTCCTTTTCAAATACGAATATATAAAAGATGCGGACTTAAATGAATACGAACTTAAATAAATATTTAAGATAAATATATATATATATATATATATATATATATATATATATATATATATATATATATATGGTTGTTAATGTCACAGAAAAACTGTCATTTTATTTTTATAAAACCCTGAACAACTAATCAATTATGTGTAAATTATGTGTAAATAGATTCAACATCAAAGAAGTAAAGATTTTCAAGAGTTTGATATAAATATATTTACGTTTCAAAATACTAGAATATATTTAAAAAATAAATTGAAATATATTAATAAGTTAATGATTAGATAGAAGATGATTGATATAATTTTTTGTGATTAGTGTTGTACTAATAGCAATAATAGGAGGGATATTAAGTAAGTAATGATTGTGTAAACACGCAATGAAGTAGAGTCCTAGATATGAAGCGGAGAAATGGTCGGAAACTTGGCGTGGGATTTGAAGCAATCCATAAAAAAACTCAACTCCCACCTTCAATCTCTCTAATTATTCTAAACCAAATAAACAATAGAAATTAGAACCCTAATCTCTAATGTTTAACCTACAATATAAAAATGCAAGTAGGCCATGTTTTCCCCCAACAAAACCCCTCTCTAAGTGCTCACTAAATCTACATTCTAGGGGACACTCTTCCCTGTTTTACCATTTTTTATTCACACCCACCTTCCTAAACCCTACTTACCAAAATTATCATTTCAAAATCCAACTCATTTTTTCTCTGCTTCCATTTTATAAATCAAATGTATATATTTTTTTAACAGAACATACTTTCATATAATTGCATAGGAACCTTTCATCATTTGAAGAATCAAGAAACGAAATGATTGGGTTAGTGTTAAGTCATATAAATAAATAACAATTAATGAAACAAACAAACACTACACACCCCACATATCCTGCTCTTTATTTATTTATAAATAAATAAAATCATTGCACCATCATGTGCCTTCATACGTACTCTGTCATTCCCCTATTATCTTACATATAAAATCTTCACTTCTTCATCACAGAACATGCTTTCAACCAAAATATCATCTGCCAAATCTATTACATCCTTCTCTTTCACTTCCAACTATACACTTCATCATTATTTAATTACCAACCAATCATGTCCACTAGATCACCCATTTCATTTTTTTTTTAACTTTTTAATTAATTCAAAATAGCGTTCATACAATTGTTAATTAATTTATTACATTTATTGGTGAATGATATAGTTATTCGTATATCGTAGACTAAAAGATTTTAAAATACAAAATAATGGTACGTGCAAACAGGACACGAACTAAACCATCGATTAACGACATTAGACCTCCAAGTAAACGATTCGTGCAACCGTTAATCACATGATTACCAGCTAAGCCGGTCACATGGCCAGATATACTTAACAAGGCTTGGTCACACAGGAATATCTTAAGCCAAGTGGGTTTTGCAACTGTTCCTAGAAGATGGTTGCACGCGCACGTGTGGAGAATCTCGCAATCCCACTTTTTTCCACTTGTTTAACGGTTAATGATTAATTAATCACACTCAGACTGATGGGGGAGGTGACCGACTACACCGGTTAAGAAGGTCGAAGGAAGAAACGACAGAAAGGTTCTAAAATGTTTAATTCTGGGTTATTTTAATCTATCAAAGGATTTTTGAATTAACATAAAGTTTGGGTAAGAAAAAAACTGTTAATATTTCAACGCAATCATATTAATAAAATGATTAGAAAATTAGTGGTTTGAAAAAAGTTTTATATGAAGAATAATTGGTAAAGATAAATAGGAAGAAGTAATAATTGAATATTTTTGTGATAAGCAAAAGATGGATAAGAGAATAGTGATAAGTGAGCAATAGTGAGACATATAATAATTGTCCGCATGACTAAAAAGCCTATTTATAATAATTTGTTAGAAAAAGTATTAGTATGAGATAGTGATTTAGGAAAAGCTAGGTTTGACCGTGGACCAGATCCAGGAAAATAAAAAGAAAGAAAGTTTGACCATGTTTGCACGTGGGGCAGAGAGACATGTACACGTGTAATTTGGTGTCTTTGGATGAATTGATGCGTGTAGTAGGATTCACGTGGGTTGCCATTGCATGTATTGAGACGGTGAAAGAGAATCTTGCATCCTAATAAAATACATTTTATATTTTTATATATCTGTTTATGTATCAATGATTTTAACAACACATATCTAAGATCAACATGAATATAGTTCTGTCAAAGATTACTGTCTACAACTGTAGGGTCCTTCTTCTTAGGATGACAACTCTGTCAAACATTTATTTATTTACTTTTTTTTTACGGGTTTTTTAATCATCAAAATAAAATATACTGTATCGGTTCAAATTACAAAGCTCCAATCTCCATTCGTAACTTCATGTTTATATTCTGTGTGTAATAGCGACTTTAATGTTATAATCTAAAAAAAAATTATATATTACTTATATTTTCATCGCAAGACCGATTTAAGTTTTTTTTTTCATCTATTTTTTTATTTTCTTGAAGTAAAATTAAGCTTCTATAAATAGAATAAATTGAGTACACATATAAAAATATGATTAAATACTTATGAATAAATAATAAAAATAATATGTTAAAACAATTAATGCAATTAATATACATAATTTGGTTCGGTCTAAGTGATCACATATATTATTTGAAAAATATTAAGAATTTTATCTCATAAATAATTGGTTAAATTATTCGGGTGTCTCTATTTTTGTAAGGATGTGTCAATTTAGTTTCGGTTTTAAAAAAATTTCAATTACATCTTAAATTTTAAAAAAATATTTTAATTAAGTTTCTTTTAGAAAAATATTATTAACAACGTTATGTCACGTATCAATACGTGATTTTTTTAGTTTTTTGTTTCCATGTTTTTTTATGTTTTAGTTTTTTTGTTTAGAAAAAAGTTGTTGTCATGTGTCAAGTCTTTGGTATGAGGAATGACAATTGGTTGGGTTAAGTTTGAATAGTATCCACCCGCGGTATTAAAATACACGCTGCTATGCGAGAGTAATAAATATGCAAAGATATTAACTATCCGTCGCAGGTTTTATCCATAGATACCCACGAGCACAAATATTTTTGTCATCTCTAGGTGTGACATGTGACACTGTGAGTGTCAAGTAGCATGACAATGCCACATGTCATTGTCATTGTTAAACATTATTGTTTTGATCTCAATTTAGTCCTTATAAATGTCTCTTTGATTCAATTTAGTCTCTACTTATATCTTGGGTTGATTCAATTTTGGTCCCAATTTTTTTAATAATTGAAATATTTTTTTAATCCATGTTTTCTTTATAAGATTAAAACTAATTAAGTATAATTTTTTTAAAAATTAAGTACTCATATTTATATTAAAATTTAGCGGTAAAAGAAATCATTAAAAAATATAGGTTAATAATATAAAATAACGTAATATGTTAAAAAGTCATTTTTAATAAAAATATTAGTATAACATTTATACAAATAATAAATTTGGTCTAAAATTGGAGAGAAACAATATTGCTCTATTTAAAAAAAAAAATTGGGTGATTAACAAAACATGAATTAATAATATAAAATAATATAATATGTTAAAAAGTCAATTTTAATAAAAAAAGTATTAGCATAAAATTTGTACAAATATTAAATTTGGTCTAAAATTAGAGAGAGAAAACATTGCTCCATTTTGAAGACAACAAATGGGACAAAATTGAATCATACAATGACACTTGAAAGTGACTATCATGTAACATTGTCTTGTCACGTAACATTCACAGTGTCATGTGTCACATCAGGAACTTGATGCGTGACAATATTTTTTTTTAAAAAACAAAATAAAAATAATTAAAAAAGTCACATATTAATATGTTGCATATCGTTAAAAAATGACATAATTGAAACATTTTTTTCAAAAGTTGAAACACAATTGAAATATTTTTAAAAACGGATATCAAATTGGCACACATGTACTAAATTAAAATCATCCAAATAATTAGGCCTAAATAATTATAGCGATATGAACTCAATAATTAGATTAAAATTACGTATTTGAGGATGAATATAACAATAATACCTCTAAAATTTTGTACAAGATCCATAAAATTTACTTAGCATTCAACTCTAGGGATTATAACACATCATACATTTTATTTAAAATTGTACATGGTCCAATTTATGCATTCAAATAGTCATATCATATAGAAGAATTATTACATCCATTTATCTAGATTGAAACAAACTTTTTATCCAAAAAGTCCTAGAGAATCACTTACAGAGATCTAAACAATCTAGGGAAACTTCTAAACTCCACCCTACAGTAGAAACACTTTCTCTTAACCATCCATTTAGGAAGAAAAAAAAAACTTAAAACAACAAAATAAATAAAAAAACTTACCAAAATGAAAATTAAATCAATACAATATAATCTACTTTATACCGACTTTGCAGGACCTTAATATGATAACAAATATACAATAAAATATGTAATTAAAAAGAATACCGGAAAAGATAAATTAAAAATTTTAAAAATGAACTTTTTATTACCAAAAGTTGAATCCAAAATATTATTAAATTTGAATTCAATTTAACCTAGATTAATATTGTGTTTATACACACTACATTTTGTTTTATCACTTATTTGTAGTATTAATATATTCAAAATGTTGGGTTAGTAAATAGTTTTAATAAATTTTTTATTGAAAGTTTGTTTAATGATTATATATATATATATATATATATA
>Ga0209589_1012472_pt1 | contig 11522 bp, 9 predicted proteins | sample CowpeawhiteBW_FD_187525 | JGI IMG/M metagenome (GOLD analysis project Ga0209589, IMG submission 187525) | Root nodule microbial communities of legume samples collected from California USA - Cow pea white BW (SPAdes) (version 2) | ecosystem: Host-associated > Plants > Roots > Nodule | place: USA...
ATTTTATATATATATATATATATATATATATATATATATATATATATATATTTTGAATGTTTACTCTTTTTCTTATTACCTTCGTTTTGAAGTGTTTGCAATTTGTTTTGTTTTCAAAAAGGTTTGAAGATGGAAGACATATTTTTTCCATGTACATTAACTTACATCCCCGATTAATCCTCTCCGCAATTCCTAACAATTAAATCTGTAAAAAGAAAAATAGAAAGAAAGAGAGAAAAAAAAAATCCTTAAAACTAATGTTAATAAAGAAAAATTAATAGTTTGACCCTAGGTCACAATTGAATTTAATTACTATCTTCCTTGAAATATTATTGGCTTAAAAAGTAATAAGACCCAATTAGCACGAAAGTTTATTTCGTGATTATTTCAAATCACTCTCTTATTTATTTATTTCTGTATTTTATTTTTTTAAAAGTTTATATTTTTCACTTTATCCTTTACCTTTATTTTAAAATTGAATTTTAACATTTTTGAAAGATATTATTTACCCATTAATAAGCAAATTTATCACAATTTACATTATTAAACATAAATTAAAAATACATTTATATTAACAATATTATTCTTGTACATATTTTTACATAAATAAATATTACAGAAATTAAATATATGGTAAATATTTATATTCCTAAATAGGTATGTGATATTTGTATATATGAAAAATATCTATTAAGAAACTATCTTCTTAAATTGATTTTAATATTTTATAAAAATAGTTTCTAATTCTTAGTAAAGATACCCGGGCATTAAACAAAAATAGTTGTCAATTTCATATCTCATATTAAAAAATTGAAATTTTTTCATGATTTGAATAAGAAGAAAGTGTTGTGTAAGATTGGATTATTGTAACTACTTTTTTTCATTGTAATTGATGGGACGTTTATAATACAACATTTTGTATTGATATTTAATAAAATTAATTTCTTTAATCATATTGAATTAATTATTACAAAAAAATTTTAATTAAAAAACCTTAACCGAGTTAAATTGATAGTCACTTTTTCTTTTATTTTGTTGTGAAAACTTTGGTTTAGGGATTTTGGAATATTGTTGTTTGACTCTTCTGGCATTTAGTCATTACTATTACAATAACTTACACTTCCTGATATGCACGAGAGAAATCACCCCAAATTTGAATTCAATCAAGTATAAGAGGTTCAAGCTAGGAATATCAATATGGGTCAATCCGGTCCGTTTCAGTTTGACCTGTTTTTGTCCCATATTATATGGATTGGGTCAGGCTAGCTCATTGAACGAAAATTGGATGAATTTTTTAACCCAGCTTGCGGGTTGGCGAACTGGCCCGTTAGCTTTGATTTTTTTTATTTTTGATGTAGGCCTAGATTTTCAGCAGTGATTGAATTATATCATAACCATTCCTAGCAATATTTAGATGAACAAATACTAGTAGTGTAATACAAATCAAGGTAACATGAAAATTGGTACATTAATGTGAAAAAACTATCCCATTATAAGATCAAGCTATTATGTAAATGATGTGGTTGCACCATCAATCAACATGAAGAAGGCCTAATAATCCACACCTGTGACTATACCCAAACAATATGAAAGCAGAAAGGAAGTGCAGACCATGACCTTTCCATAAGCACCACAACATGATAAGTAAAATGAACACCAAATAAAAATACTATGACACCCAAACATCACTGCTTGGTACGCATATCAGACCATAAAATCAAACAACACTTCATTTCTCATACATAAATCTTAGTGGAAAATCGTAACATGTCCTGATTTTAGAGTCTTCTTATAAACATCAAATGTTGTCATAAACACCAAGATAATTCAAACCTGTAAATTACAAATCCAAAGCAAAATGTGCACCAGATACAAAGCCAGAAAACACAAAGTCCAGCAGGAATATTCAAATACAGAAAATGTGCAGCAGAATATTCAAATACTCCAAATGTGCAGCAGAATATGGAAATGATCAAAATACAGCAAAAGGAAATCAACATTTGAAATGATCGAAGTCCAAAACATAGTCCTTTAAATTGCCTAACTTGAAGCTCAAACAACACGTCAATTTGTTGTGCAACCTGCTACAGCCAATGTAATTCATTATAAATTTATAATATATGGCTAGATGTAAAGAAAAACACAATGGTTACGCAAAGCATGATTAAAATACCTTCAATCTTCATCAATTTCTTTTTAGGGTTATTATATGCACCCTTAGAAGAACTCTCCTCCACTCTTCCATCTTGATCAACATCATCATCTTAAAATAACATATGGAATGGAATTGGAATTGGAAAAAACAAGTTAGAATATAAAAGATTGTTTATGATAATATTATGTTACAATTTAAATTAGAAAAGTTACCATATTCATGAAACTCATGCTTCCAACTGCAAGTACAAATTATTGCTTTAACATGTTTTGACAATAGACGACTTCTATACTTCAAAATCCTAGAACCGATGTTGAAAGCAGATTCAGATGCAACTGTGGTAATTAGGATGCTTAGCAAGTCCCGAGCCATGATAGACAAATCTGAGAAATGTTGACTATTACTCTTCCACCATTCAAGAGCATCCATACGTTCAGTAATATCAACATCCAATGTTGGCTTATCCAAGTATGTATCAAGTTGGTTCCTTCCCATATTAACAGAAGATTGAAGCTTGAGTTGTTTTAATTCCTAACATAAAAACTAAAATCATAATTTAATTTATATGTATAGTAACAGTAATTAAATTAGTAAAAATTGATATGATTATATGACTTACATGAAAAGCGTTTTACTTGATATAATCAATTGAGGATGATGATGACAAATCAATGTGCTTACGCTTTAGGAGAGGGGAAGTGTCATTCTTGGAACAATATTCAGAGAAAAGCTTGTACAATTTTTCTTTCATCCTCTCTAACTTTACTTCCCAAGTAAAAGGGTCTATCTTCTCATAGTAATATCCCAATTTTTCCAACTTCATCCTTGGGTCAAGTGTGAGGTGGAGGCAAGTGGCAAAAGTTCAAAATTTTACTGCACAATTTCCAATTTGTGTCAACATAATGTGCTGTCAAAGCAATATAACCCTCACCAATTAAAGAATCCCACAAGTCAGATACAAACAAATCCTATTTTTGATTTTCTTAAACTCTTCCTTTAACATGTTTTTTTCTTTCATATGTATTTTCAAAACGTCACTCTTTATCGTATTTCTAGAAACCAAACATGCATAAGCATTTAGATAAATTATATAAGTTCTAACCGCTTCATACGCAACAAAGTTAAATGGTAAACCGTGCTAAATAATTAAATTGGCACATAACTCACAGTAAACCATTTGATCTATTTTTCTTGCTTTTAACTTTCCTTTCCCGTCCACTATCATTTGCCTCACATCTTCATATTTAAGTTTAGTACATTTCTCAATATGACGATTTAAATGAGAAGTTGCATACCTTTGTTCACCAATAATGTACTTTTTGTTGCAACCATTACACTTTTCCCTCTCTTTTACATCATCACCAACCCCAATCCTAGTAAAATATTTCCAACATTCGGAAGTTGTTGACTTTTCATTTTTCTTAGAAGAGGAATCTTTAACTTTAACACTCCCATCCATACTCTTCAACCACATCATGAGTTTCATTAACAACATTTGGAGTAGGATTATTATTTGACTCATCCATTATATCTTACTAACCACCCAGATTCACTAAATCCTAACATAAAAAAAAACATAATGACATAACTCAGTAAAATATAACACAAAAAGCAACCTAAAAAGCACTCCAAAAACACCAAAAAACAACTTGACAATTTAAGATTTAAAGGAATGTATTAATGTAATAAAATTAAGACATGGTAAAAAGAAATATTAACGTAATATCCATTCATTGGTAAATTTAAAAAAGGTTGTAGGCATACTTGTCCTATCATCGTCTAACATGTTAAATTAAATATGATTGGTCAAAAACAACTTGAAGAGTTCCAACTGGATCCATAGAATTAAGGAAAACAAAGTTAAAGAGGTTGCTTGGATCACCTAATTTAATTTTTGTTTGATTAAGGCTATTTGTGATTAGTTTAACTAAAATCCATCGCTTATATTTTAAGATTTTTTAAGTACCTAATCCTAAACTATCATGTAGACTAATACTATTATTTTTAAAAATTTAATTGATTCACTATGTATAAACTTATTCGAATAATATAAAAAAATATGGTATTTATTTCATTTTTTTTCATCTCATTATCTCAAATATTTATCTTCTTTTTGTAGTAAAAAAAAGTGATCATGCTATGCTTTTTCTCATTTAGTATTGTAGTTTTTTACGAAGGCTGAAGAATACCATATATGTTTTTTATGGCACAAACAACATGACAAAAACAACAAAAAACATCATTTTAATTACAACAATTGACTCAATTATAGAAGCACAAACAACATGCAATAATTAATTTCATGAATTGGATGATTAACTATAAAAACAACTACAAACAGTCTAGTAATTACCTCGAAGGAAGCCAATTACCCATGCTAGCAACTATGAGTAGTGTAACAATTGGAATTACAGCAGCCACAGTTTGTCCAATTGATGGAACTCAAAAATAAAACAATGATTCACACACACAATAACACCTTCAACTCCAATGGGGGAAATCATAATTAGGGTTAGCAAATTTTGGAATTAGGGTTGTAAATCGAAAATTAGGGATCGAAATTTTGAATATAGAACAAACCTGGTTTTGAAGAACCAGCCAACACCACAAATTGGTCAAATTCCTAGTTGAAAGCATTGAAAGAAGCGCGTGTGAAGGACAAGGCATCTTTGTACATCCTGTACCAAGCTGTGGAAGAATTCGACTTTGAGAAGATTGCAAGTGTAAAATCTTCAAAGGAAGCGTGAGATATTTTGGAGAAGGCGTATAAAGGGGATGACCGAGTGAAGCAGGTGCGCCTTCAAACACTAAGAGGTGGTTAGAAAGCACGAGGATGAAGGAGACATAACGGGTAGCCGAGTACATAACTCAGGTTGAAACTGTGGTAAACCAACTTGCCAGAAATAGAGAGACGTTGCTTGCTAGCCGAGTTGTAGAAAAGATTCTGAGGTCATTAACCGGTGATTTTAAGAATGTGGTGTGCGCGATTGTGGAATCCAAGGACTTGTCAATGCTTACGGTTGAAGAGCTTGTCGGGTCCTTTAAGGCACATGAGCAGCGAAAGAAGAAGAAGAAGGTTGAGCCACTTGATCAACTACTCCAAATGAAGGGAGAGACTTGGAACACTTAAGGAAGAGGACGATACCGAGGAGGTATAGGAAGTGGTCCTAGTGGTAGAAGTTGAGGACAAGAAGAAGACAAAGTAGAGTTTGGTCAATAAAATTGGCAAAGAAGAAGACGAGGTCTATGGAAAGGAGGTCTATCAAGCAACTTAAAAGTTGAGTGCTTCAAGTGTGGCAAGCATGGACATTATGCAAAGGAGTACTACTCAAACAAGTGTTTCAGTTGTGGTAAGTCCAGTCATTTTGCTAAAGATTGTTGATCTAAAAATAGGAAAGAAGAGACGATTAACCTCAGAAGAAGGAAAAGAAGAAGCGACATTGTTGATGATGGCACGTAGCTCGGGGCCTGAGCATATGCAAGTGGTGAACTCGACAAGAAGACCGAGTAGCATGGAGAATTCAGCTAGAAGGCTAAGTATAGTTAATAACTCGACAAGACAGTCGAGTAGCGTGGATAGCTCGGCAAGACAACCGAGTAGGTTTCATAGGATGGTGAGACATGCAGATAGCCTATACAGGGTGGTGTAGCATGTAGATACCCTGAACAACGTGGTGGAGCATGAAGCCAGCTTAGTTAACTTGGTGGGGCACCTACATAACTCGGTTAAGTAGATGGAGCAAGTAGAGTACTCAAATAGCTTAATGGAGCATGTGAAAAAGCTTAAATAGCTCGAAATATAAAGAAGAAGAGCTTTTAATTCAAAGGTTAAAGATTGAAAAAAAAGATTTGCAACATAGAATTGAAAAAGAGGTTAGAAACAATTCAATTTTACAAGCAATCGTAGAGAGAAGGAAGCAGGCTTTGCAAAAGCGGCACTTAAAACTTGAACAAGATGTTTCAAGTTTACAAGAACAATTATGTGTAGAGATGGATCTAAGAGCTGCATTGGAGGTGCAAGTTGAGGAGTGGCGACTTGCAATGGATGAGGAGATAGATGTGATTGAGCATGACAATATGTGGGAATTATCAAAGCCCTGAAAAAGGAGGTCAGCCTATTGACATGAATTTGGTTAAGAACAAGTTAGATACTAAGATAGCAAAGAACTCGATGAGTAACAAGTCAGCCAAAGAGAAGAACAAGTTGGCCATAAAGAGCAACAAGTCGATCAAAGAAAAGATCAAGTCGTGTACGGAAAGAGTAGGGAACAATCAGATTACAGTGAAATAGGAGTCATCAATGAAGAAAGTGAAGAACTTTGCTACTCATGAAAGGAACAAGCACAATGTGAGAAGGATTATTGCACGTGGAAAGTCTGGATGAAGAACAGAAGAATTAAGATCAAGAATAAGAGAAACATTTAAGTTTACGGGGGAGTTTTGTTGGATTATCAATAAACTTAAATGTATTAGCCATTATGGGTAACTAACCGTTGTAAGAAACTAGCCGTTGTGAGTAGTTAATGCACTAGCCCTTGGAGTTTAGGTAGTTAATGAGTTAGTCGTTTATAGCTGTTTTAAGTACAACAGTGGTCATGAAATGTAACAACATAAGAAGTGAATAAAGTTTTTTCACAAGTAAAGAGTTGTTGTCTACAAAAATTAAATATATTTGATTCTGAATACACTCTTCCTTTTCCATATATATATATATATATATATATATATATATATATATATATATATATATATATATATATATATATATATATATATTTTAAAACCTTAAGACTGAAAGAGAGTTTCTTTGGATACTACAAGTATAAAAATGCTTTTAAGAACTTAACTAAATAAATGTATAACTTTTATGGATAGAGAAACTAGCAAGAACTTTTCTTTATTAGTATTCAAAATGTATACATGATTAAGTGGTGGCAATAACACTAAAAAAGGTAAGTTTAAGTTTAAATTTAAATTTAATCAAATATGCTAACAAACTATAATATATGATAACAAAAATGAAATTATCACAAACTAAAACCCTTTCAGTGTGAAACTAGGAGAAGTTTAGAAATAGCCTATTTTTATACAGATCATTATCTACTAAGAAAAGAAGCAATCGAAACGTAGTATGAAATCATTAGTTTTAGCACAAATCTTGTGGAGTTAGAGGAGAACTCTAAATGAACATGGAGTGCATGATAGTGTTTGCTCAACCTTGTTGGAAAATGCTCTATACCATTTCAAATTCTCCCTATCTGTTACAGGATTATATTGCAGGAATATGAAAAAGTTTAAGCTTCATATGGAGGGACATCACTTTTATGTTAACTTCAAATGCATGAATTTGTGTATATGAGGTTCATAATTTCGCACCTTGTTTAACTTCTTAATTTCTCCTAATAACCATTTCATCAATTAACTTCTCCTCTAGCATAAATTAGAGAATTTTTTTGTTGAGCTACCGACATAATATACCTTATTTATTTTCTCTTAAGAAGCATATTTTCCAAAGATTCAAATGTAGATAAAAATATGAAAATGATATTTAGACACCAAGTTTTAACTCATTTTTTACACCGTCCCACGTGCACCTTATTTTTTTTAATTGAAAATGTTTTAAAAATCATTATGAGGACCTGACGCACCTGTGGGCAAAAAATTGAAAGAGAAAAACCTGCTTTTCCAAAGGCAAAGGCACTTGAACCTTCCATCACCACAAAACACTGCTTTTTGGGTTGCAAATGAGTTTCTTTCTCTTGAGAAAAGGGGAAGCTTGATCGAAACCCTTAACCGTTTGGGAGAGATAATGACCACCATCACCATCAAAGCAATGTACCTTGAGTGGGTTTCCTTCGCTAAGGAGCAAAATGAGAAGGTTCAAAAGCATTTTCAACGCCTTAGTTTGGGTTTTGTTGTGTTTTGGTGGTTCCGTGCTTGCTTTAGTGGTTCCATTGTTACAATCCCCCATGAATAGTAGGGATTTCACGTTCGCAGTTATTGTGAAGGGTTGCATTGTACGTTTTTGATGGAGTAGTGATGAAGTTTTTAAATAATGTGGGTAGAAGTGATGGAGTTTGTGAATTATGTGGGGAGTAGTGATGAAGTTTTTGAACTACATTCAATTTATGCAACGATGACTACACTCCGAGACACGATTGTAGTGTCTTGGGTTGCCATAAATCTTGTTATGTAACATGCAACAATGATTATATTGTATGCAAAATTTATTACAATAAATTAAATGGTGCTAGGTTATGGGAACCTACGTCAAAGTAAGTAGGGACCTGAGACAAACTTTTTGAATAATTTTGACCACTTTTAGACAATGTACGCAACACTACTACAATGGTTTGCTTTCCTTCATAATTTAACCTCAAAATGTGCATACAATTTACTTAGCCAAAAACAAATCAATTTTATGTTGTCATGCGTAAAAGGGGATAAAGTAGTAGTAATTGGGGACTTGTTTTGAACTTTTTTAATAAGTCTTTGCATTGTATAAATTTCATGACCACAAATTAATAAGTTGCTTTGGATTTCTTAAGTGGGAAGGGATGTGAAATTAAGAGGGGACCTAAACATTAATTTTTGAACAATTTTGTTGGCTCTTGGTACCTGAACCAATATGTCCGTTGTTTTTCTTAGTCTTCAATATTTAAGTTCAACATAAAACCACCATGAATATTAACATATTAACATAGTCTTTACTACAAATTAAATAAATTATCACTAACCTGGTGACAAATTTAAATTGATACCACATTCTAATTAAATGGGGACCTAATATATAATTGCACCATTTGTTAGTCTTTACTATAACAATACTAAGGAACCTGGTGACAAATTTAAATAGGGAGCACAATGTTATTAAATGGGAACCTAACATAAAACCTTTTGGACTTGTTTTCAAGTTTGCAAACCCAAACATCTTCACACCACACATGCATTATTATTGCTTTCCTTCAAACAACATTTTTAACATTTTTTTTTGCTGTCATAACTAAGAAGTAATGAAAACTTATGGGTACCTACGACAAACATTTTGAATAAGTACTTATAACTTTATCCAACACATATTTTTTGTGCATATAGTACAAGTGCACCCTAAACAAGACTAAAGTACTTCTACAACAACACATGAAAGTCATACAACATTACTATGAAATACTACGAATGTGTAAATGCACTAAAAATTACAATAATAAGAAACCTATCAAAGTGAGCTTGGGTTTCTTTTCTTCCCATATGTAGCAAACAAAGTTGTTATGGCATGACTCTTCAACCACAATTGAGGTTCTGCCTTCATTCGGTCATACATATTGGTATATTATCAACCATCATCATCTTCATCTGCTTTACCAACATCAAATGTTGCATTGTCTGTTACACTAGAAGGATAATTATTTGAATTTCCACCATCATCAACATAGCCATAATGATGATGCTCATCATCATGATCATGATCATGATTGTCGTCACCAATAACATCCTTTCCATGTCCTTCGTCCTTTCTGCAACAAATTTTTCCAAATGGCAGAGCGATCCTTCTAGACCACGTATGACATGTTCCTGATGCTCTACAACCTACTAAAGCTCTTCCTTCTCTTTCTCTTTAATAATTTATTGTGTGTATGCAATCCCAAAGTGTTCAAATGCTTCTTTGAATACAACATGACAAAGTTCTTCCTTTAACAAGGAAACATCAACAATAGCCTTCTTAACGTATAAAAGAAAATTAAGTGAAATAATAACCAAACTTGTACATACCAAATAAATAATGTGGATACTAACCATATTATTAGCAAAAGCACTTTTTATGATACTATCACCTACTTTCACATTCATCCAATGCAACAATCGAGGATACTTGGTCATCTCAACATTAAACTTCATGTTGCAAATGAGGAAATGCTCAAAAGACCATAACTAAAACATACAAACAACCACAGATAGTCACTCATTAATGTACAAAATTAACTACAACAATAAGATAAAAAACGAAAGTGACTTGTACTTCCTTTGATCTTCAATACCCACCAAATATTCATAAACTAATCCACCCCAATTATATTCTCCTATATTGTGTAAATCATCAACAATGGAAAAAAGAATGGGGAAGACAATTCCATTTCTATTTGGAAGCAAGAACTCAGAGATTCCTAACAACAAGTAAAGCCTACAAAAGTCTTCTATACCACCCACATGTTCATCAACTTTCAAAACAATGTCATATATCATTTTAACATGAACTTTTCCACGGGGAAAAAGCTTTCTACATGAACTTTCTACCACCTCATCATACAAATTAATTTTTAATCCTATTACTTTTAGCCCTAATCCTAAACAAACATCTAATAAATTAAATTCAACTACCTCTTTGCCAAGATCAAATCCACCTCTCGTTTCAACCCATTTACAACATAATAGCGCTTAGAGGTTCCTACTTATCTTCACCAAATCCGTTAACACTGTAAACAAAAAAAAAAAGTGTGTCTTCAATACACCGTCGTTGTCCTTCACTTAGTCTTTCATTCACAACACCAATAAATCTCGACATGTAGAAATGAGGAAAACATATTTGCAAATATAATTACAAAGTAAGGACATCAAATAGGACAAAATAAAACCAAATACAAAAAACATGTATACCTTGTTATCCTCGTTGCATTCACCAATTTCTTATACTTTACTTCCCATTTTGTAGTCCTCTACTCAACCAAAGTACCAGAATTCACAAAATACACAACAAAGTACACACGAAATTGGAAAATACTTACCTACTAAACGAAACCAAATCCAATCCCACCACAATGAAACCAAGTTGAGACCTTTTCTACATCAACCTTCTCCTTCTCACAACCAAAGGAAATAAACTCAGGCTACCAACACGAAACCTAGGCGATTGCAACAGCAGAATACAAAAACAACAAACTCAGGTTATCATATCACCGAACGGAGGATTGCTCACAACTTTCCTCTTTTCGAACCTTCTCGTTTTGCTCCCTAACCAACGAAACCAGCTCAAGAAGCACTACTTTGGTGGTGAAGGCTTTTGATCAAGCTTCCCCTTTTCTCCAACAAAAAATACCAATTCGCGACCTAAAAAAATAGTGTTTTGTGATGAAGGAAGGTTTGAATGCCTCTGCATTTGGGTTTGGGAACGCAGTTTTCCCTCTTTCAATTTTTTGCCCACACATGTGTCAGGTCCTCATTGTGATTTTTATTCAATTTTCAATTAAAAAAATTATTAAAGTATAATGCAAATTCTAGAAGAATCTAAAAAAATATAAGATAGAGTTATTGAAATGTAAAGAAACTTCTAGAGTATTGGAGAAAAGCCTAGGATAGAAAGAAAAATCAAGAA
>Ga0209589_1012478_pt1 | contig 11520 bp, 5 predicted proteins | sample CowpeawhiteBW_FD_187525 | JGI IMG/M metagenome (GOLD analysis project Ga0209589, IMG submission 187525) | Root nodule microbial communities of legume samples collected from California USA - Cow pea white BW (SPAdes) (version 2) | ecosystem: Host-associated > Plants > Roots > Nodule | place: USA...
TGTCTTATTTTGCAGACATTCAAGAGTCCTTTGCCAATTCCCGCGAAGTCCATAAAGTTTGGTAGGATAGCATGTGCAAAATTCATAATTCAAATGTACAATAGTATTGATTAGGATATATGTATTTCGATTGTGTACATTTCAATTATCTTTTAAATGTTTTTGGATTATGGATGTTTGAGAAAATATTCTGTTATGGTTGTGTTGCTGTCTGAAAACTATATGCAGGTCTGAAAATTATATGAATGTGGGAATATATATAAAATAGGAAATTTATTTTAAAAAAAAGTAGGGGAATATGCCTCGGTTCTTACCAAGATCGAGGCAAAAAACTCACATAGGGCCTCGGTTCTAACCATAACCGAGGCCAAAAAGCCTGCAAAAATTTGAATTAAAAAAAATATTTATCACCTATGGCCTCTGTTCTAACTGACCCGAGGCAGAAAGCTGGGTCTATGGCACCGGTTTCAAAACAACCGAGGCATAAAACTGGGTCTATGGCTTCGGGTGATAACCGAGGCCTTGGCCTTGCCCCAATATGCCTCGGTTCCAGACCCGAGGCAAAATGTGGAAAATAACCGGGGCAAAAGCCCTTACTGTACTAGTGGCTATTACATTATTATATCAAATGCACAGATATAGTTATAAAGTCTATACTATAATATACAGTCCTTCATGTAAACAACATGTTAACAAGGAGTAAACTGGTACATCTCACTACTCTCTACATTTATACTATCAACTATCCTCCCATGAGGTATGAAGATGTAGGAAGTTTAATAATGGTCTCAAGTAGGAGATCAAGTAAATGATCTCCCTACTTGCTTGATGTCTAAACCAATCCATTGCATTTTTACTTTACTTTACGCTTGCGTAAGACAATTAGAGAGTTTTCAACTTTAGTGCAAAAGGCTAAGATAGAGAAGCTAAAGGAGGAGAGTCGGATGCTAAGGCTACAAGTGAGAGGTCCTTATGTGAGTAAGCCAAAAGAGAGAGAGAGAGAGAGAGAGAGAGAGAGAGAGAGAGAGAGAGAGAGAGAGAGAGAGAGAGAGAGAAAAGAAGAAGCCCCAATGGACCTCAAAAACAAAAGGAGTGCAATGTTATCAATGTGATGGACCTCATTTGAGGAGAGATTGTCCATAGTTCTTGAGTACTTTGATGTGTTATGTCTGCAGAAGAAAATGACATATTTCTAAAGATTGCTTCAACAACAAGGGGCTACAATGGTTGTCAAACCACCACAACAACAACAATAAGGAATCAAAGGAGGCAATCACCCTTAGGCAACTAGAATAATTCATGCTTTGTCTGGAGTGGAAGTTGTAAGATCAAGTAATTTAATTCTTGGTGTTTGTTCCATAGATGATAAGAGTTTAAGAGTGTTGTTTGATTATGAAGCAACACACTCTTTTGTGTTAAGCAGTTGTGTTGAAGAGTTGGAATGACAATGAAAGAGTTACAATTTGATGTTGTAGTGACAACTCTAGCCTCTAGTTAAGTGTCTACCTCAAAGGTTCGCTATGAGTTTCATGTTATGGTAGAGGGACATATATTCAAAGTCAACTTGATATGACTACCTCCGCAAGAGTTTGCTATAATCCTAAGAATGGATTTATTGTCTATCAATCACATTCTTATTGATTGCAACCAAAAGAAGGTGGTGTTTCCTGAGGAGCCAAAGTTGTCTTTGTTGTCAACTCAACAAGTTTCTAGTGAGTTAAAGGGAGGAACTCAATGTTTTGTTATACTCACGTGTATGGAGGAAAAGGATGAAGACCATAAAAAGTTTATATCAAATATAGTGCCTGAAGCTGCACTAGTATCAATAGCTCTCCATATAAAATGACTCTAGTAAAGTTGGTTGAGCTGAAGAAGTAGATATAGGAGTTACACGAAAAAAAAATTATCTAACCAAGTGTGTCGCCTTGGGGAGCATTGATTCTAATAGTAATGGAGAAGGATTGAAGCTCAAAGTTGTATGTCGACTAAAACCAGCTCAACAAGCTTATCATAAAAAAGCAATTATCCTTTGCCAAGGATAGATGATTTAATAGACCAATTGTTAGGTGCAATGTTTTCAAAGATTGATATGAGATTTGGATACCGTTAAATCTTGGTAAAGGCTGAAGAGGTGCAGAAAATGACCTTTCGGTCCAAATTCGAGCACTATGAATATGTGGTGATACCGTTTGGACTGACCAATGCTCCTACGCTACTCATGGACAATATCAATAGAATCTTTAGGCCTTTCTTAGATAAGTTTGTCATCTTCATAGATGACATTCTTATATACTCCAAAACCTCTAAAGAACATGAAGAACATTTGAGGACAATGTTGGCACTTTAAAGAGAGGTATTTATATGCTAAACTGTCAAAATGTAAGTTTTGATGAAAAAGTGCAGTTTCTAGGGTATGTCATCTCAACTCAAGGTATATTAGTAGATCTTGCAAAGGTAGGGGCATGACTAAAATGAGAACGTCCTAATACGGTGACATAGATCAGAAACTTTGTTAGACTACCAAGATATTATAGGAGGTTTATAAAAGGATTTTCAAAGATTGTGGCCTCTTTGACGCAATTAACTTGTAAAGACCAATCATTTGTGTGAATGGATAAATGTGAACAAAGTTTTCTAGAACTCAATATGAGGTTGACCAGTGCCCCAATATTAGTCATTTTTTTCTATAGTGGTTTGAACAAAACCCGACTCACTTTAACCCACAGTTTAAACGAGTTCTAGCCGGGTTGAAGGTGGATTAAGTCTTTAACCTGACTCTACATACAATAGAAGATCTCGTTTTTATTATAATTATTTATTATTTCTAATTATATAGGTTCACAATTTCATATTTTCAAATGTTAGAATGTTGCTCAATAATATTTTAATAGTTTGAATGTTTAATTTATTTGTTTGCCAAGTTATATATGTTGATTCTTTAATCTTTAACTACTATATTTATAATAATATTTCAAAAATTAGGTGAACACTTTGATTCCACTATTATTAAAAATAAATAGAGTCAATTCATTTTCATTATAATGAAATATATATATAAAATAAATAATAAAAAAATTTGTAAGTGAGCTAACCCACTAACCCACCAACGCGTGGTGGGTCGAGCCGGGTTGAGTTGACTAATTTTTAACCCAACTTGTGGTGAGCCAACCCTATTGACGCCCCACTCAAGAAACATGAGAAGGTGAGTGATAAGTCATGAGGTTGATCATTACAAGTTACCCTAATAAGGCCAAAATTGGGTTATTATAACGCAGAACTCCAAAAAGTTCTCAAAGAGAAATTTTAATTTGCTATCAAATTCATATGTATCTCATTATATTACAAATTGGATCTTATTATAGAATGAATTACGCAAGACCCTCTAAATTCCACATTAATTATCAACAAGTGCTCTTTAATACCCATTAATATTACATTTAAATATTATTATATAAATCATTATTTCCTATATTTAATTAAATCAGAAGACCCCTGAAGATCATATCATGACTAGGTTGTGTTCTTATGCAAGAGAAGAAAATTGTGGCCTATGCTTCAAGGCAACTAAAGATTCATGAGAAGAATTACCTTACTCATGACTTGGAGTTAATAGCAGTGATGTTTTCCTTGAATATTTGGAGGCATTATTTTTATGGTGCATAATTTTAGGTAACGAGGAAATTATAGCATCCAAACATTGTCAAAAGGCTATTACATTATTATATCAAATGCACATATATAGTTTACAAAGTCTATAAGATAATGTACAATCCTCCATATGAAAAACATATTCAACAATATTTCAAAAGATTACAAGGAGTAAACTAGTACATCACATTGCTCTCTACATCTATACTATCAATTTTCCTTCCATGAAAGCATTAAAGCTACTCTTTCTAGACCTTGCATTATCATCTACTATCATGAATTACATAGTCATAACATGTGGATACCAACACCACTACAAATGACACATAATAAGCTAGAATAAATTTACATCATACTACAAATCACACATCACATTCAAGTCAATTCACAAACAGATAAATATCTGACACAACCTTCGGAGGACTAGTGTACTAAGTAGATTTTAAGGCCATACATTTTTCATAACTCATCCCTACCTCTTAGGGGCTATAACTATAATGGTTAAGCAACACCCCTCCTACGTGCATAACAAGGTAAATTCTTATATAGTACATTATATCTCTTATCAATTGTACAAATAAAAAAAATCTTTGACTCTCACAACTAGGTATCTTTCTCTATGTGAGCACACACCTTGCTTTTAGGTTTTCAGCATTTTCATACTTGCATAGCCAGGCTTTGGCTAGTGAATATACCCCCTGTCACCGCATTAAGTAAGCTCACCTAGCGAGGATTAAATTGCCTATCGAGTCAAAGTGTTGGAGCTTTTTGACTTGCAAATTTTGGATTCTTCCTTAGCGAGTCGTATGCTCGCCCAATGAGTCTTTATAACTTTGTAGGTCAATTCTGATATGATTGTCTTCTAACTAACTCGACAAGGATTTTCACTCATTTTTAGTTGAAAACAGATAAAGTTTTACTCATACTACAACCTCAGACAAGTCCAATCTGGTCACACATCCAATTCATAGATGCCATTAATGTCAATAATTTAATAACATTTCAAGCATAAATTCAATCATTCACTTCATACATATAAAATCAACATTTTAAAATAGATTTCACACAACCAATTCATCACAAATCATCACCATAAAATTCAATTTCATCAATCATCAATATTATTAAATTTAAAGCTAGTTTCATTTACCTGTTGTAGAACATACTCTTCTTTATGGAATGCTGCTAGAGCTCTATATCAGACAAGATACTACAACTACCTACAAACATCATATCAAAGAACAAAGCATATCACTAAGAACATAATTCAACATAGATTCACTTTGAGCTAATTTGAGGCACATACATGGTCATCACAACCAACTTCACCTCTAAACGTTAAAATGTATCAAAAAAATATGGCAAAAGTGAATTTAGCCTGTTTTTTTTTTCTGATTGAGAATATATGAAAATTTTTCTGAGGTGGCTCCATTGGTGGTTCTTAATTGTTCATCAAATGAACGGTTGAGTCAAAAACTTGAGAGAAGTTAGAGGAGGTTCTAAAGGAAGTTTTAGAAAGATAGAGTGTTTTTATAAAATGAGACTTAGTTATTAAAAAACTATTTATAGTTCAACTTTCTAATAATAAAATAATTGAGCATCATCTTTAAAAAAAATATATATACTGATCTTTACCCGTTTTTCTAGATCCTTAAATTGGAGATAGTAGCAACCTCGTTTTAATTGTTTAAATTTTTTTTAAAAAATGTGTAGTTTTAAGAAATCAAGTCCACTCTTATAAGTTGTTTGTGTGTATCTATTTCTTTCTAATGAGAAATGATAGAATATAATGAGTGAGTTCAAAAAGAGAAATGATAATACAAATCTCACATTTTAAATCTGAGTAAATAACTTCATAGTGTTTACAAGGTATTACCATTAGTTTAACTTATTGAATACATAAATAAATAATCTTATAAAATAAAATAATTTTTTATGTAAAATTAAAATATAAAAAATACAGTAAGTTATAGGAATACTTTTTACACATTTAACTTATGAATAAATAAAATTCATTTTTTTTCTCTATAATGACTCCACTAGTGGTTCTTGATTGTCCATCAAATGAACAGTTAATTTAGAAATCTAGAGAAAAGTTAGAGGATGTTCTAAAGGAAGTTTTATAAAGATAGAGTGCTTTATAAAATGAATCTCAATTATTAGAAAACTATTTACAATTCAACTTTTTAATAATAAATAATCGAGTATCATCTTTTAAAAATTATATCTACTGCTCTTTACCTCTTTTTCTAGATCCTTAAATTGGAGATAACAACAACCTCATTTTAATTATTTAAATTCTTTAAGAAAAAATGCATAGTTTCAAGAAATCAAGTCCACTCTTATAAGTTATTTATGAGTATATATTTCTTTGTGATGAGAAATGATGAATTATACTGAGTGAGTTAAACTAGAGAAATGATAATAGGAACCTCACATTTTAAACGTGGGTAGATAACTTCAAAAATTTTATCAAGATATTACCATTAACTTTAATTACTGAATAAATAAATAAATAAATAATCTTTTAAAAGAAATATATACTAGTTTCTCTTACTTGACCAAGCAACTCATAAGACCCAAAACAACGAAAACTCCTCTTAACTCGCAGGGTACCCCTTTCTAAGCCTAAAGACAACATCAAGACGATCCAACCATGCCAATAAAGACATTGGTCAACAAAGGTTCAAAAGAAATATCACAAAGGCACATGCCAATAGGAAAAAACCTCACATGCAACCAATATTAAATGAAAAAGACGAGAAAAAGGGTTAAAAACTAACTTACCCAAATGAATCTAATTGATCTAAATTAAAGAGCTCACCGCGAGAACCACTCTAATGTTCTCATATCTTCAATCAAACAAACGAATGGTGAAAAATCCTAGAGATAAATTAGAGAATTCTAGAAAAATGGTTTTTAGAGAGATTTTGTATTTTAAAATAATGAAATTCGTTTATAACAAAACTATTTATAGTAAAATCTTTTAATATTAAAAGTAAGCTTTAATTAGTCGGATGGTACCCAGTTTCGTTCGGATTTGTTAGTTTGGTACATGCTTTTAAAAATGTGTCAATTGAGTCCCAACTTTTGAAAATATGCCTCAATTAGGTCCCTTTTAGAAAAAAATTATTAACGCCATAAATGGTATTGATATTTAAAATGACTTATAAAATTAAGTATTGATATTTATATTAAAATTTAGTGGTAAAAGTCATGAATAAAGTTATCGGCGCTAATATTTTTTGTCTGAAAGGGACCTAATTGAGACACGTTTAAAAACGTTGGGACTTGATTGGCACATTTCTAAAAGCGGGTACCAAACTAACACATCTAAAAGAAAGTGGGTACTATTTTTAGACCATTATCGCTTCTAAAATGTCATTTTCTAGGTTTTTAAATTCTCCCTAACAAGACAAATTTTGGTCCTAAAAAATTCACTCATCAAGGAAAAAGAAAGCTATGCTCTACTCATTTTCTCTTATATCAACGACCTAGACTTGTCCAACTTACCGTCCCCAACACTTTAACTAACTGAAAAATCTTGCCTTTGTGCTAAGTGATATAGTGTTCAACAATGTGAATTGTGTAAATAGTGAAATGGGTAATTAGCCAAGAAGGGGGGTTGAATTGACTTTTTGAAAACTTTGATTACTTTTAATTTCTTAAATCTCCTTTTTGATTGAATCAGACCAACCATGAAAAAAGAATGCAATTATTACTGATATGTACACTTCCAATCGATTAAAAATAGGGATAACAAATTGATTTCATTAAACAGATAACACAACATTATATTTCAACAGATCAAAATATAAAAACAATCAATTGAAAACTGAGAATTATGCAAACTTATGAATTTAAAGATAAACTCAGAAACAATGTTTAAAACTTATCAAGATTAATTTCAATCAACAAAATAGAGATATAGTCTCAGATAATGTCAAATCATACAATAACCATTAAAAGACTATTAAACACAAATTTCTTTAAACTTTATATTAAAAAAAAAAGGAGAGAAAGAAAGATAAAAACATAAACACATAGATTTTTATACTGGTTCACTCAAAATCAAGCTACATGTAGTTTATCAGGATAACCTGAGCCTGATTATGCACTATATCAAAAGAATTACAAAATCCCCCAAAGACCACACTTTTGAATAAAGCAAAACACCAAGATCTTTGAATCTCACAAGAACCTTATCCCTTACATTACAAGATCCAACTTCTAGACCTAGAATCACACCAAGAAACACATAGAAGCACAAGAACATCCAAATGTGGGTGGAAGCTCTCTCTAGCTAACCAAAAAACGTTCTTCAATGCTTCAAACAAGCAACACTTTGCTCTAAGATCCAAAGATCTTCAATCATGAGTTGCATACTGTATAATCAGATAGAGAGAGAGAGAGTTTTCAAATTCGTTCCACTATTTTTTGCTCTCAAAAATCTCAAGTGTTTATGCACTCTATGAAAAAACAACTTATAAGCTTGGTGTTAAGTGAATTCAATAGGTTGATTTGTTCGTATAATTTTTTGATTTCACTTGAGATTTTTATACAGGTCCACTCAAAACTGAGCTACATCTAGTTTATCAAGACAACTTGAGTCTGATCATGCAATATATCAAAAGAATTACAAAATGCCTCAAAGATTACACTTTTGAATAAAGCAAAACACCAAGATCCTTGAATCCTACAAGCACCTTAACCTCTACATTGCAAGATCCCACTTGCAAATTTGGAATCATACCAGGAAACACACAGAAGCACAAGAACATCCAAACCTGGTTGGAGACTCTCCCTAGCCAACCAAAACACATCCTTCAATGCTTCAAACAAGCAAAACTTTGCTCCAAGATCAAAAGATCTTCAATCATGAGTTGCACATTGTGTAGTAAGAGAGAGAAAGAGTTTTCCAAATTCGTTCCACTATTTTTTGCGCTAAAAAATCTCAAGTGTTTCTCCGCTCTTTGAAAAAAGACCTTATAGAACTTGGTCATAAGTGAATTCAACAGGTTTATTTGTCTATACAATCTGTTGATTTCACTTGACTTAAGTGAAATCAATCGATTGAATAACAATTCAATTGATTGAATACATTTATACCAAAACTATATTCAACAAGTCTTTTCACCTGTTAAAATCCTTTTTAACAGATTGAGAAGGGCATACACAAGACAAAACGACATCTACACTATGTTATATAGTCTACAAATACAATTCAAACTTCAAGCTTCGAGATCTTCATGATAAATCCAGATACAACAGGCCACAAACTTGATCATCAACAAGTTCTTATCATATCCTCATCAAACACACATGATCCCATGCACTTGTTTCATCAAATTCATGCACCAATGTCACTTGTGTTAATATTCTTCCCCTGATTTGTTGAAGCCAAAATTCACTGTACTTCAAATTGAACTGATGAAGTAAGATCCCTTGTGAAAACCTGAAATAACTTTTGTCCATAAAAATACATATACATTGCACACACAAGCAAAAGTATACATGCACACATGCTCATCGTATCACTATTGTGGTTTTCTTTCAAATTTTAGATCCAACTTTCATTACAACTTATGCAGTTTCATTCATTTAGCAGTGCCAACCATTCAGGTCCAGTTATCTTAATCAATTCATGATATGTAGCTTAATTTTTCTCCCATTTTTGATCCATCAAATAAAGGTAATTAATTAGGTATTTAGGGAAATACTAAAATTTCCATTCATTATACCAACATAGATAAACTATCAGGGACAACGAATAACATACAACCAACAAAAGCAAAGAAAAAAATTACCTGAAGCTGATAAAGACCGATATAATCAATTGATTAAAACCTAAAAGCAACTTATAATAAAACTGACAACAAGTAGGAAAAGTATGAATGCAACACACCAAATGCAATGCATGACCTAAGAGCCACCTCACTTAATCATTTCTTGGATTATCTCTATTATAGGCAATAGATAGAAGGTCAGTGACATTTTGGATATGATCATCAAGGTCTTGAAACCTTTCACTATAGAAAGCATGATGCTCATTCCATGACATGTTAATGAGTGGCACTTCATGGAGAATCGTTTGAATCGTGATTTGAACGGTAGAAATCCCCAGTCAAGTCTTCAATCATCGATCCTTCGATGGAGATTGAAAATCTCGCAGCAGAATAGACGTGAAACACTCTCATTGAAATCATGAGTCTCTCTCGGTGACGCATTCCAACAAGGAAACTTCTCGGACACTTTCAGTGTTTTAGATACCTAAGGAGATGAATATTGTCAGCTTTTACAGAGGCGGTTTCACTGGGGAGAACAACACCAATGAGATCTGAGCCTAACCACATAAGACACTGACACCACTCTCAACCCAAAACCTTAAGGCAATGGGTTTATGGGTCTTGATTCTTATATAGTGTTATACTTTCTCATTTTTGGTCAATGTGGGACTTAGACTCACACTTGGATTCCTAACAATCTCCCCCTCAAGGGTGAGTCCCTTCAACCACATTGGTACACTCCCCCTCCAGCGGAAGCTACCCAACCACGAGTACTCCTTTTCTGCCCTTTTCTGTACTGACGTTCTTTTCTTAACGGGACACGCTTACCTGACCCACACTGTCAGGAAGACTTTCGATACTAGGACCATACTGGTACTGCACTCGTCTGAGCCGGTATTAAGCATCAACTCTGATACCACTTGTCAGGTTTTACAGAGGGGGTTTCACTCGGGAGAACAACACCAATGAGATCTGAGCTTAACCACATAAGACACTGACACCACTCTCAACCCAAAACCTTAAGTAGGAGCTAGCAATGGAAGATGAGATAAAGTCTCTTCAGAAGAATAAGACATGGTCTTTAACCAAGCTTCCAGAAGGAAAGAAGGTTTTGCAAAACAGGTGGGTCTATCAGTTAAAAGAAGAACCAGATGGCAGCAAACGATATAAGGCCAGACTCGTAGTGAAAGGGTTCCAACAGAGACAAGGAATTGACTTCACAGAAATTTTCTCTACTGTTGTCAAGATGACTACCATTAGTTATCTTGAGTATAGTAGCTGCAGAAAATCTTCATCTGGAGCAGTTAGATGTGAAAACTGCATTCCTACATGGAGATCTTGAGGAAGAAATCTTTATAGCACAACCAAAAGGTTTTGAAGTACAAGGCAAAGAGAATCTTGTATGCAAGCTTCATAAAAGTTTGTATGGGTTGAAACAAGCACCGCGACAATGGTATAAGAAGTTTAATCAGTTTCTGAGAAACTCGGGATTTCACAGATATGAAGAAGATCATTGTTGTTACGTGAAGAAATATGTTGATAGTTATATCATTCTTGCCTTGTATGTTGATGACATGTTAATTGTTGGTGCTAATATGGCAGAAATTGACAGGTTGAAGAAACAATTGTCAGAAAATTTTGAAATGAAGGATCTTGGTCCAACCAAGCAAATTCTTAGTATGAGAATTTCCAGGGATAGATCTAAAGGTATTCTAAACTTATCTCAGGAATGTTGGAAATGCTAAAACCAGGAATACACCTTTGGGAACTCACTTAAAGTTCTCAAAAAGGCAATCTTCTCAGACAGAGGAAGAAGAAAATCACATGTCTAAAGTGCTATATGCATCTGCAGTAGGGAGCTTGATGTATGCTATGGTTTGCACCAGACCTGATATAGCACATGCAGTGGGAGTTGTGAGCAGGTTTCTATCCAATCCCGGAAAGGAGCATTGGGAAGGCATGAAGTGGATATTGAGATATTTGAAGGGCACTTCAAAGATGCATTTGTCCTTTAAAAGAAGTAATCTCACTTTACAGGGGTTTTCTGATGCAGATTTGGGAGGTGATTTGGATGGTAGAAAGAGCA
>Ga0209589_1012479_pt1 | contig 11519 bp, 7 predicted proteins | sample CowpeawhiteBW_FD_187525 | JGI IMG/M metagenome (GOLD analysis project Ga0209589, IMG submission 187525) | Root nodule microbial communities of legume samples collected from California USA - Cow pea white BW (SPAdes) (version 2) | ecosystem: Host-associated > Plants > Roots > Nodule | place: USA...
ATCCTTAATTATACTTTATTCTTGTAACAATCTCTTAATTCAACATAGATGTTGGATTATCTTGTGATCTAGATTAAAACACAGAAGAACTTGTAATAGGTGACATGAAATAAAATCTTTCAAATTCTTATATATAGAATTCAAATTAGGGAAAATATTATGCCAGCAAATATTTTTTTATTTTTTTTTAATTCGTAAGTTTTCATGTTGCATTTTGGAGAGTAGTGATATGTAAAATGAAATTTCAATTTTGGTAAAAAGAAACGTAGAAATTAGGAGAAACTGAGAAATTCAGTTGATGGCATCGTATGATAATAATGACTTGTTTAGTGTTGAAACCCAGTTAAACTACAACTTATCGAGCAAGTACACTATTTCAATTGTACTATCCTAATACTCCTAGGAATCCACGAAAACCATTAATACTCCCATCCACCCAAATAACCTTCCAACAACCACATCCCAGCAGCCTAAGTATCCATTCCCTCAATTGACCTATTCTAGCCCATTTCCAACTTTGTTGACAAAGTTTTTTCATGCACCACATGATAATGTTAGGATGTTTTTTCCTACACCTCCAACCATTTCTTTAGCACATCTTGTAAGCACACTTTATTTCTTACCTTTTATTTTAAAGGTTGCTCCAAACTATTGGGCCTAAAGGCTGGTCCAAAGAGGAAAAGGAGACCTTAAGTCCGTCCTCATCACTAGTTCAAAACAGTGAAATAACAACAGGATACCACATCATTTATAAAAAAAAGATGTAATAAATCACGCGGTGGCAATTTTGTAATTACTATGAACTATATTACATCGGTTGTTGATTTAACCGATGTAATACATCATTTTTAAATAAAAAAATTAAAAGATATTTTAATCGTCACTTTTTGAAAATTAAACTTGATATTACATCGATTATATATGGGAACCGATGTAATATATCTGTTTGATTTTAAAATAAATCGTCACTTCTGCTTCTCCTCATTCCATCTTCTTTCGTTTCCGTGTTACTTTCACTTCTTCGTTTTCCACCTCCGTTTGCACCGTTGCTCTTCCATTCGATGTCCTCGTTGCTCCTCCATCGTTCACACTGTCGCTTTGCCGCATTGTTGTTCAGTCACACCGTCTCACAGATCCAGTCGCGCGACCATGGAGTCTTGGGTCTCAATCATTTTTTGCTCTACTCCTTCCAACCCTAGCCCTAAGCCACCGCTACATTGCCCTCAACTCACGCCTCTTGGCCATGCTTTGTGGTGGGCTTCATACGGGAGTTTGTAACTTTGTTCCAACCAACGCCAACGATGTCATTCTTCCCACCACCACCAACGAGAGGGTTTTTGTGTTCGGATGTCATGGGTTGAAGTGTGGTTAGACATGTCAAAGTGAGCCAACCCGGCTCACACGGGTTGGCTCACCACGAGCCGGGTTCAAAACGAATGAACCCAACCCGGCTCACTTTCTGGTGAGCCAGAAATTTTGTAACCCGGCTCAACCCACCATGGGTTGATGGGTTAAGTGGGTTGGCTCACTAACCCACCTAAAAAAATTATTTATTTTTTTTTTAGTATTCAAATATTTAAATAATTTTTTAAGTAATCCATGAGATGACAATTATAGTAAAATTAAGAACCAATGTTTTGATCATGCTCACCACTAATATATGAAGAATTATTTCCAAGAAAGTATCCATTAGTCTAAGAAAGCATGGCTAAGATTACAAATTTTCTGTCATGCTATTCAACAAAATATAAATAAAAAAACTATACATTTTCTTCATGCTAATTTAGAAAAAAATGTTTATAAGATGTTTACTTGAGTAATTTACTATAAAGATTATAGTTAAACATTAAAGTATCAACATATATATAACTTGACAATCAAATTAATTAAACATTTAAACTATTTAAATATAATTAAGCAACATTCTAGCATTTAAAAATATGAAATTGTGAACAAATATAATAGGAGTAGTAAATAATTATTAAAAAAAAAATTTAAAAAATAAAAAAAAATTGTAAAAAAATGTTGGTGGGTTAAGTGGGCCAACCCACCTTCAACCCGGCTCGAACTCGTTTAACCCGTGGGTTAAGTGAGCCGGGTTGAATTCAACCCACTTTTGAAAAAGTTGAATTTTTCTCAACCCAACCCGGCTCGAACCCGTGGTGAGCCGGGTTGGCTCACGGGTTGAAACCCATTTTGACATCTCTAAGTGTGGTGGTGTAGACGTTGTTTTCGGTGAGCTTTCTGGTGCTTATGGCTTTTGTTGGCATCTAGGGTTTGTTTCAAGCCAATGTAACAATTTTTTGTTGAATAAGGAAAAATTTATTTGTGTGTGTTTTGATTTTGTTATGGGTTGTGTGTTAATTGTTGGTTTCTTTTGGCAGGTGGAAGGTTAGGGGTGTTTTGGCAGGTGGAAGGTTGGGGGATGCATCCTTCCATTCCTCTTACTCTACAGATTTCGCAGCCGTCAAACTCTTTCTCTTTTTCGCAACTGGAAGCTCTGCTAGGGTTTGATCCTAGCTCTTGGGCAAGACAGCTCTGAGCTCAGCTCTGCTCCATGTAAGTTAATCTCGAGCTCATGCTTCTCACTCTCTAGGCATCCTTTTCTTTTGATGATCACAGTAGGAACTTTGTAGTAATCTCGTTCCTATTCTGCTCCCCTTCTTTTTCAGCCCCTTGGCCTACTCTTAGGACTGTGGTGCTCTCTGTGTGCGTGTCAAAACCTCTCGCTAGCTCGTTTTCAGGTAAGGGAAGCTAGGGTTTACGATTTACTTATGTTTTTCGCATGTTTTCTGAGTTTAAGTTACATTCTTGAGGTGTGCTCATGATTTGATTGTTTGATATTGGTAAAAATGTGGTTTCTGTGTTTTGCACGAGAGAGCAGTGGCGAGCACTGGTTTTCTTGCCCAAGCAAGCCTGCCTCGCCTAGGCGAGATTAGTAGAGGCTCGCCCAGGATCTGCTGCTTGAACTGTCGCTTAGACGACGAGTTTTTATTTTTTGAGCGAGGAGTGGTCTCGCCTAGGCGAGAAGGGACTCGCCTGAGCAAGACCTCGCAGAGTCCGCTGCTCCCCTGCTCGAGTCCTCGCCTGAGCGAGAGGACCTCCCTCGCCTGAGCGAAACTGGTTAGCCTTAGCGAGACTGGGGGTAAGTTTTGGTACTATTGTTGAATGGTGCACTGATGTGTGATTGCTTATCTGATCTAAATGTTTTACTATGAGGGCACTTATGTTCTTAATTTTTGTTTATATCATGATTGATTCTCCCTAAATCTAGAAAAGAATGAACTTCCAAGTTTTTGTTGAAAAGAAATCACTTAATCCCTATTTTGTGTAATTTTCAGGTAAATTATGATTGAAGGAGGAAAGAACAGAAGAAGAGTGAAAGGAAAAATGAAGAAACAGGAAAGAAACTCTGCAGGGTCGCTCAAAACCAAAGCATGCTCGCCTAAGCTAAAGCCACTGCCGCCATTCTCGCCTAAGCGACGCAGGACCTCGCTTAAGCGAGCGCTCATGCAGTGGAGACCCTCCCTTGCCGCCATTCTCGCCCAAGCGAGATCAAATGATGCCAATCTCGCCTAAGCGAGATCCTTTCTTCAGCTCGAAGTACTCTTGCTCGCCTAAGCGAGATCTTGGCTTCAGCACGTCTCGTCCAAGCGAGAGGCTTTCTTTAGCATGAAGAATGCTGTCTCGCTCAAGCGAGACTCAGGTGGCTTGAGCGAGACCTTCGTGGAGTATATATACTCCGTGAATCAGAAGTGAAAAGGAGCTAGAGATTTTGGAAGAGGAGTGCATCCGTGCTGTAGAGCTACTACCAGGAGCATAACACAGATCATATTTCTTCTTCTTCTTTAGTTCTTAGGATTTGATAGCTACCATGAGTGGCTAATCTTCTCCTTTGGGATTGAATGTAATCTACTCGACCTTGGATGTAATCTGGTGATATTTATATATAGCATTTCTGTTTTACTCAATATTGGTATTATTGTTCTGCTCTTAATGCTTACTTCTATCTGATAAATAGATGTTTTGATTTTGATTTTTAGATCTGACTGGAAAGTATTTTTGAAAATCTGATTTGAACAATGATACTTGATATACTGTGATGCTAGGAATAGATCTCAATATATCAATTGCTTTTAACACTTGATCCTAATGCTGGATAGTTTGTTGAATATGTGAGCAATCAATATTCAGGGAACTAATCTTATGAATTTTATACGCGAGGGATCGATATAAATGATTTTTGAGTGTGCATCAATATTGGTATTTTCAGAAGTTATGTATTATATTCATCCAGATTACAGACAAGGGAGATAGATGAAATTCAATCCCAGTTTCTTTTACTGAATTTTTATCTAATTTTCTGCTTTTACTGTATTTGTTTATGCAAATTAGTTTAAACATCAATGATCTATCAAATTAAAATTTCTGTATATATATGCTGATCGAGATAATTAATTATTTTAACTGAATCCGTTCCTCGTGGGTTCGACACTCTTACTTCAAATCATTATACTATAGTTGACTTTTGGTACGCTTGCCAAGAGACCAACAGTGGAGGGAAAATGTTATGGATAGGATTCACTTGGACTGTTGGGGGTAAATAAAAGGTAACTCCGATTTGTCCTTCGATGACAATCGGTGCGTTTGGAGCAGAGAGGAAAGTAATGGTAGAGTTTCTCGTTCCCTGAAATGTTACAGAATTATTTACTGCGTTGGTCTGCTATGCATTTCCTGGAAAAATAGCCACAATATCAGCGAAGAAGGGATCAAGCATGTTGGGAGCAACCAACTATGATAAGGTTATAAAATTTTGTTTTTCACACACAACCAAAAATGGGGAAGTGAAACAAATATCACATAAAAAAAATACAACATCTCATAATAAAATAAAATGAAATGAAAATTCTCCCAAATCCATGAAACTAAATTTAATCATACTTTATAAAGATATTGATTAATTTTGTAGTGACTAGTCAGGATAAATGAGCTCATGGCCAACAAAGTAACTCAAGAACATCTCATCTTGTGTAATACTAACTCGTTTAAATCCCCAAGGTCATACCTCCAATTACAATAATCAAATCTTTATTTATCATAAGTTTCATTTTAATATTAAACCATATAATTATATAAATAATTAAATAGATAGGATCAATGAATAATAAATATAAATAAATAAAAAGGACCAGTACATAACTGGAGATAAATATAAATAAGTAAATGAGAGTAAATATAAATTGAATAAATAGGACCAGTGCGGAACTGGAGATGAATATAAATAAATAAATAGGAACGAGAACTAAATATAAATTAGAATGAGGTTAGGGGCACCTCACTTAAAGGTAAAAATAAAATAAATTATGAGGAGATAAGAAAAATTAAAAGTCAAAAGATAGAATGATAAATGTGTCCTTCCCTTACCTTAGAAATTGAAAAAAAAAAGTATGAATAAATGCACGATTCAACTCTTCTTTCTCCTTAGAGTCTCATTACTTTGTTTTTTTTTTCTATTTGCCTCTCTCTAACTCTCGGATCTCTCTCTTTTTTTTTTCCTTCCTTTGCTTCATATGACTTTTAGTGAACCAGCTCCATATATATAGAGGCTTGACCATTAAATTCACCTAATCTTTGCAGAGATTTGCAGTACAAGAATGGAATATCATTAACTGAAACTTTATCTCTTTCTAAACAATGTACTTGCACCATTCATTCCAGGATAAACTTGTATTATGTTTGTAAACGTAATTCTATTATAATATTTATCTTATATATATATACACGTTTGAATATAAGATTATGTACTCATAGTCAAATATACTACATACATATATAACGTACATATATTCTTATTTATAACATTTATAATATTATGATATTAAATAATATATATATATATATATATATACGTTTAAATATTACGTACATATATACGTACAATTATATATATATATATATATATATTTATTTATTTATGACTGAAAAAAAAAATTATTATAACTATTTAACCTTTTTTTTATACCGAAAATATTGTGGCATAAATTTTAAGACGTTACATGCAGAAATGGAAGATGGCTTTGCGTCAAGTAGCTGACTTGTCTTGTTATCATTTCAAAGATGAGTACACCACCTTACCAATCTTTCACTTCATAATTTTGTTGCCTTAAATTTCACTTCAAGATAAAACAAACATTTGTTGTCCTTGATACTAATTTGTTAAAATCTTCTGTTTGAAACAGCATTGAATATGAATACAAGTTTATTGGGAGCATCGTTGAAAGGGTCTCTAGCGAAATTAATCGCGGTAGTTGTTTACATGTTGCAGATTACCCGGTTGGACTAGATTCACAAGTGCTTGAAGTTAGGAAGGTGTTAGAGGTTGGATGTTATGATGGTGTCCACATGATAGGCATCCACGGAATGGGTGGTGTAGGAAAATCAACACTTGCTCGAGCTGTTTATAATAGTTTAATTGCTGAGAATTTTGATAGTTTGTGTTTTCTTGAAGATGTTAGAGAAAAATCAAACAAACATGGTTTAGAACACCTCCAAAGCATCCTTATCTCACAAGTATTAGGAAAGGAGGAGATTAACTTAACAAGTAAGCAACAAGGAATTTCAATGATAAAGTGTAGGCTCAAGAGGAAAAAGATTCTATTGATTCTAGATGATGTTGACAATATCGAGCAATTACGAGCACTTGCTGGAGGATGTGATTGGTTCGGCCCTGGAAGCAGAATAATCATCACAACTCGGGATAAACAATTGTTAGCAACTCATCAAGTTACAAGAACATATGAGGTGAGGGAATTGAATGAGAAGGATGCTCTACGACTGCTTACATTGAAAGCTTTCAAAAAGGAAAAGGCTGATCCAGATTATGTGTTAGTCTTGAATCGTGTGGTAACTTATGCTTCTGGCCTTCCACTGGCACTAGAAGTAATAGGCTCCAACCTCTTTGGAAAAAGTGTAAAAGAATGGGAATCTGCTACCAGACAGTATAAGAGAATTCCTAAGAAAGAAATCATTGAGATACTTAAAGTAAGCTATGAAGCTTTGGAGGAAGAAGAGAAGGTTGTTTTTCTTGACATTGCTTGTTGCTTCAAAGGATATGCATTCAGAGAGGTAGAAGATATTCTTGGAGCTCTCTATGATGACTGCATGAAACATCATACTGGTGTGTTGGCTGAAAAATCTCTCATAAAGGTTAGTCTACTTAGTACAGTTGAAATGCACGATCTGATTGAGGACATGGGTAGAAAAATTGATCAGAAAGAATCACCGAATGAACCAGGGAAGCGCAGGAGATTATGGTTACCTAAAGATATAATCCAAGTTTTAAAATACAACATGGTAAGTGAGCTTCACCAATCATTAATTTGCCTTCTTATCTTGATGCAGTCTTTGTCTATCATAGTTCACATCATAGTTATTTTTTCTGGACAGTTTCTAAATTTTTCTGTTTATATTAGCTTTTAAACTTCGCTTAATTGAGGTCTTACACTTATGTTGTGGTTGATTCGTGCCTTTTTGCAATATCAGGGAACAAGTAAAATTGAAATCATGTGTCTGGATTTCTCCATCTCTGAGAACGAAGAAACAGTAGAATTTGATGAAAACACCTTCATGGAGATGGACAACCTTAAAATACTTATCAATAGAAATGTTAAATCTTTCAAATGTCCCAATTACTTTCCACAAAGTTTGAAAGTACTGGAATGGCATCGATATCCTTCAAATTGTTTACCATCTAATTTTCATCCCAACAAACTTGTCATATGTAAGTTACCTGACAGTTGCTTTGAGTCATTTGGGATTCATGCTTCATCGAAGGTAAGTTTAAAGCGTATATTTTCCTCATCTTGTAAAGTGATAAATGTACTTTAAATATATCCATTGGGTTGTCATTTCTTTTCCCTTGTTGTTTTCTTTGCAGAAGTTCGAGAATCTGACAAGCTTGAATTTTGACGACTGCAAACTTCTAACACGAATACCAGATGTATCTGTTTCCTTTGAATGGTGTGAGAGTTTAACTGCAGTTCACGACTCAGTTGGTTTTATGACTAAACTTAAAATATTAAGTGCAGAAGGTTGCTCAAAGCTTACGAGTTTTCCATCTCTTCACTTGACTTCTCTTGAAAGACTAGAACTTTCATATTGTTCCAGTCTTGAAAATTTTCCTGAAATATTAGGAAATATGAAAAACATAAAAAGACTTGAACTGATTGATAACAGATAGCTTCATTTGATGAATTGTTGAATAGATGAACTGTGACTAGCAGAAACTTCACGAGGCTGGAGGAACAGTGTTTATCTTTCCAGGAGGAAGTGTTCCAGAGTGGTTGGATAAAGAAAGCAAGGGACCTTCAATCTCTTTCTGGTTTCGAAATAAATTCCCTGTCAAAGTTCTTTGTCTTCTAATTGCACCTGTGCTGGGCCCTTTAGACTTGGCTATACCAATGGTGTCCATCAATGGAAAGATTAGAAAATATCTTTTTCATATGAATAAAGGAGTTAAGATTTTGGAATTGGACTATACACATCTCTTCGACATACGAGAGTTGAATTTCGAAGATGATCTTATGGGAGTGTCTACAGAATGGAAGCAAGTGGAGATCACCTATGAAGGGTTGTTTGATACCTCCGTCATTAAAGCAACAGGAATTCATGTAGTGAAAGAGGAAAGCATGAACGTGGAGGACATTCGATATGATGATCCTTGTACCAACAATAAAGAAGACAGTCATCTCAACACTTTCCAATCACAAAACTACTCCTAAACGAGCATAGGTTTAATGTTGACATTCAAGTTTTTGATAGGTTCTTTTATATTGTTTTCTTGCTTCTTCCTTTTTGTTGTATTTACAAGCCTGGGGAGTTAGTATCACCCATCAATTTTCCTTTGCATTGTGGTCAAAGAATCGGATTTCTTTCTCCAAACATTTTATTCATCATGAATGACAAATTACATACATTTTTCTTTCACGGTAACAAGAGAAGAGTGAGAAAAGGTACCATTCCAACCTCAAGTCCAATTAAATAGCTTCGTTAAGGTCAATATTGAGGTATTGTTCGTTTGGTCTCAATTTCAGAGCTAGACTATTAGATATACCGAAATAATGTGAATCATACATTTAATTGATACATGTTAATGATAATTTGCTTTTGTATACAACTGACTTAATTGATACATGTTCATGATAATGTGTCTGAAGTTTAGTTTAACTGAAATAAGATTTAGTTTTTCTTGACATAGCTTGTTGCTTCAAAGGATATGCATTAAGAGAGGTAGAAGATATTCTTGGAGCTATTTATGATGATTGTATGAAACATCATATTAGTGTGTTGGTTGACAAATCTCTCATAAATTGGTTGGTGGAGTACAGTTTAAATACACGACCTGATTGAGGAGATGGGTAGACAAATTGACCAGCAAGAATCACCAGAAGGATCAGGGAAGCCCAGGAGAATATCGTTACCTGAAGTTATAATTCAAGTTTTAATTGTAAAATGCACTAATTTTCCCTTAGAAGTGACTGTAGAATCACCAAACATCTCAGAATCACACGAATGAGAAGGTAATTGGGAAGCTTTGCTCAATCTCCTAAGAGTCTGATTTGTAAAATTACTTGTCACACTTTCTTAGTCTATATTTTCCACTATAGGCTCCACTTCCAGCACAATGCTGGGCTGTGAGAACACTTTAGACTTTTTCCAGTTCCAACAGGGTGTCTGATCAACTACAACATCTATGTTGTTTAAGACTTTGCAGTTTACAGGATCAAACAACTTATAACCACTTATTGAGTGATATCCAATGAGGATTAATGGAATCTCTATATCATCCAGCTACTTCCTCATCTGATCTGGAACATGCTGGAAACAAAGAGAGCCAACTATTCTCATGTGTGTGACATCTGGTTTGGTCTCGATTCAAGCTTGCTCAGGTTATCTCTTGAAGCCTCTTTGTTGGACGCCTATTAACAACATGTGTTGTTGTCTCAACAACTTCTCCCCACAAGAAATTTGGAAGACTTTTACTCTTTAACATGCAGAGTACCATGTTTAGGAGAGTTTTGTTTCTCCTTTCAGCAGTACCATTATGTTATGGCATGTATAAGGGTGTTACCTCATTTATTAATATCCCTTTATCTGCACAGAGACTTTGGAAATCTATACTGATGTGTATTCTCCTTCTCCATTAGTTCTCAACACTTGAACATTGTGTCCACTTTGTTTCTTAGCAAGCCATTTAAACCTTTTAAGCACATCCAAGGAGTCACACTTTCTTTTTAGCATATAAGTCCTCATTTTCCTAGTCACATCATCAATGAATGTGATGAAATATCTATTTCCACCAGGGGTTTCAACCTATATTAGCCCATAAATATTTGAATGGATGACTTTCAACTTTTCAGTTGCCTTTTAGGGTAAAAAATTACAAAATTTTCCCTTTGTCTGTTTGCATTGAATATACTCCTTACACAATTCATCTGGAAGCAGTACAATAGGCAATCAAAACACCATATTTCATTGGTTGAGCTGATGTAAATCTCTGAAGTTCAAATTTCTAGATCTAAGATGCAAACCATTCATTTCTATTCACTGCACTGGCAAAACACTGATATTTCAAAATGCTCATTCTGACCCGAAATGTCCTGTTTTGAGACAAGTTAGCATGTATAACTAACTTTTTGTTCGTATCAAAGACAATCAAAGAGTTACCTTTCATAGTCATCATTAACCCTTTCTGCAATAGTTGACCCAAGCTTAAGAGATTTGTGATTTGTGTTCAAACCTGGTACATACAACACATCTTCGATAATGACATCTCTGCCCTCATAATCTTTTAAACCATATGTCCATTGCCCTTAGCAATCAAATTGTTATCATCCGCTAAGTGAATCCTTCCATGAGCTGCCTCATTTATACGAACAAACTAGTCTTTTCTACTAGTCATATGTGTTGAACATCGTGAGTCCAAATAACAAGATGATTCATCCACGACATCAGTGCCGGTTTGAGCCATCAGCATTATCGCTTCCAAATCAGAATTATCATCTTGTGCTAGATGTGCTTCGTTTTTTGGTTTATTCTTTGCTCGTATAAATGAGGCAACTCATGGAAGGAATCACTTTGCAGATGATAACAACTTGATTGCTAAGGGCAATGGACATATGGTGTTAAAAGATTATGATGGCAGAGATGTCATTTGGAATATGTGTTGTATGTACCAGGTTTGAACACAAATCTCTTAAGCGTGGGTCAACTACTGCAGAAAGGGTTAATGATGACTATGAAAGGTAACTCTTTGAGTGTCTTTGAAAAAAAAATTCTTTACTCCCTATCCATCCTAGAAATGTCGAGCAAAATGACCAAATTTTTTGCAATTATAACACATAACCTTTTTATCAAACTTCCACTCCTTCCTTCCACTGGAAGAAGCATTCACCTTCTAATCTTTAGCCTTTGTAGAGTCACCAGAACCATTAGAATTGTGATCAAGTTTTTGTTTATGC
>Ga0209589_1012480_pt1 | contig 11518 bp, 3 predicted proteins | sample CowpeawhiteBW_FD_187525 | JGI IMG/M metagenome (GOLD analysis project Ga0209589, IMG submission 187525) | Root nodule microbial communities of legume samples collected from California USA - Cow pea white BW (SPAdes) (version 2) | ecosystem: Host-associated > Plants > Roots > Nodule | place: USA...
ATATATATATATATATATATATATATATATATATATATATATATATATATATATATATATATATATATATATATAAGTTTTTTGTCGTTAAAAAATTTAAAAGTGTTTTATTTGGGGCGATAAAATTTTGTTGATTTGCATTTCTAATTTTATTTATTTATTTTGTATTTAAATTTTGACCTTTGTATTTTTATGTGATGGAAAACATATACGTTATTATAATAAAAAAACTTCAGTAACAAAAAAAAAATCTAAAAATATTTAAATAATTACTTAAAAAATCAAAATAATGATAGAGACGAAATATAAATACATATTTTTAGAAACCAATTTTAAAATTTTGTTAATACTTCAAAGACCAAAAGTAAAAAACGAAAATCATTTGGGACTACATTTAATTAGTTATCCAAATAAGATAATTCTTCCATAGTAATTAGGTTTTAAATGCATTTTTTTATTCAAGACAATTTTAATTAAACTAGTTATTTCTGTTGCAGAATTTGTATTAAACTTCAAATCTTCTAAAACCTATAATTTTATTCGCACTTACCACAGGACTAGGAATTGCTTTGGGATATTATGAATTTATGAACTTTAGAAAGTAGTTCACTTCTACCTGTACTAGTTTCGCCCATAAATCATTGATCCTACTTTACCTAAACATTAATCATTAGTAAAAAAATTAAATAAAAATGGTCAAATTGAATCTAAAAAATAATGAAAGTACAGTGTAACAAGAATGAAAATCACATAAGAGAAAAAAAGAGTAAGAGCAAATAAAAAGATTACAAATACTAGACTTCAATTATCCAAGATTGTGAGTAAAATTGTATCTCAACTATGCCTAATTGGAACACATATAAACCACTCTTGAAAATGAGGAGAGTTACAAATTAGTTAAAGTACAAACATAAGTCTAATTAACTAATTACACTACAGCAAAAATGACTCAGGTATAAAAATGTGGTTTAAACATAGTAAAGGCAACATATTTAGATGCGGCTTAAAAACTATCTTAAGCAACATTTATATAAAAGTTGTTTGTAAAAAGTGTCTGCTAATTCATAAAAATGTGGTCTAAAATACACTAAAAATTAAAGCTTTTAGATTAGAAATATTTCCTCCTTCCTTTTTTGACTGAAAATGAAAAACTTAGTTCCAAAAACTCAAAAATTTGAATTTCTCCCCCCCCCCCCTTTGATTTTAGTCTGAAAATGGCTAAGAGCTCACAGTGTTGAAAATGTGAAGTTTTGATAAACACGTACATCAAAATCGTTGCCTTTTATGAGGATTTAAGCAACGATTTTAAAATTATTGCCTACTGAAAACTGTTGCCTATTACCTACAACTATGTTCACCTAAACTATGCCTAAAAAATTGTTGTCTAAACATTAGTTCACGATTTTTGTTGTTTAACTCATAATTTTTGTGTTGTTGCCTAAAGCGATTTTTGTTGTAATGTTAATTGATACAATGATTACTAAGAGGTAGCTTTGTGGTTAAATGGAAGAAAAGGAACCACGACATAGAAAATTCATCTTCGATTGCAATCTTGAAATTACTTCTAACAATCAACATTCATGAAAGTATTTGTAGGATTTTATTTAATGTTGACGTTCTCCATTTCAATCATCTTCCATGTACAAAGAAAATGATATTATGACATCAATGTGAGTTTCTTTTTTCTAATATATTGTATACAATCCTTAAACAAACAAATCACACTCAGACCGTCACAAAATATGATTGTCTTCTCTTAAGGAAATCCTATATCACTTATCAAATCCTTCAACCAAATGAAATAATATATTAGCTTTAGCACTGAGGAGGTTTAAATAGGGCTAATAAAACAATTTTACAAAATTTTTAACAAGGGTGTGGGGTTGTTTAATGGTTTTGTAAATGCATTCATAATACTTTCCGAAAGAGTTAGCCAATAACACTACAAAAATAATTATTTTTAGTGGGAGTTTTATTTGGCATTTCTGGGGGTTTTAACCCCCACTAATGGTTTTACCAGGGGTTTGGAATTCCCTTGGAAGAGCAAGCGTGACTAACGGATTACTCAGGGATTTTAGTAACCCCTGGAACTAGCACAACTTACTGGGGGTTTCCAAAACCTTGTTAATACCCAGGGTTTCGAAAACCCCGCTAATGCCTGGAGTTTTTAAAACCTTCATTAATGCTTGGGGTTTCGAAAACCCTCGCTAATGTTTGGGGTTTTGAAAACCTCTGCTAATGCCTAAGGTTCAGAAAACCCCCGTTAATGCTTGGGGTTCTAACCCCTGATAATTCTTCAAAAATCCTCGCTAATACCAAAAAGTTAGTCCTTATATTATTATGACATTGTTATAATGCCTAACTTGTACTTTCCTAATAATTAATTTGTTTAGTTAATTCTTTGAGTACGAAAAAACCTTATTCTATGAAATTTCCTATTTGATGGCTTAACATTTTGGTTTTCATTATTATTTTGGAGGATGATTACATTTGACAATACAACAAAAACAAAAAGAAAAGTAACTTAACGATTTTGTATGACCCTACCCTAATATAAATAAATTGAATACTCTTAGAGGTTCAATAAAAGCATTCATTTTCGTAACATATCTCATTAACTAAAAAACAAAGGCCACTTGAAAATAAACAATCAATACAAATATTTATTCAAATGGTACTAGTAGTAGACTAGGAGTCATAATGCTCTTAATATAATAAGTGTTGGAGAGGTAGCATTTGAATGATAATGACATAATAAGCAAGTACACCAATGAACCAAAAATGTAAAAGGAAATCATAGTTGCCCCCCATTAGCATAATTAACCAAAAGTTTCCTAGAGGCATATTTGTTGACATATTCTAAAAGTAAACAAATAATATCGTCTAATGTGGGGCTTGATGTTGATCATTTATTTCTTCATTAGGAACATTTCCTTGATCAGATACCTAACATAAAAAATAATGATAATTAATAACTTTCCAAATAATAATATCAAACATATATTAATTTAATGAAGATTTAGATATTACCGTTGGTGCATGATGCATAGTAAAATCACGAGGCAACTCTCCTTGGTAATTTTGTACCAAAAAATTAACCATTTCCTTCATTTCATTGAGTTAGGATGTCAATGTAGAAACCTATTTTAAAACACAAAATTAATCAAAATAGAGAAAATATCTTTTATTTTCTACTTTTGAAGAAAAAAATGGAGCTCTTTTGACAATCTTGGTTTACATAACATAGACAATCGACTTACTTCAAACATCAAATTGATAAAAGTAATGCATCATAATCAAAACTAAAAAACTGACCTGATTTTGTAACTGAGCATTAGAAGGATAACTTGAAGATGTTCCACTATATGAATGACCTTTAGAGCCAAACACTTTAGATGGGCAAGGACCCAAACCCAAACCCAAACCCCTAACACGTCCACAATGTTCTTGGCTTCCAAAAGCAAAAGCTAAGGAATCAGTACTTGATATTTCTTTTGATATAGATGATGATGATGTTGATTCATATACTTGAATTTTTTTCCTACAAAGAACATATGAAGAAACTAATTAAAATAACACAAAGCATGGTTGACAATTATAGATTATATTAGAATTGAACTTACACTGATTTCCTTCGCTTCATCACTCACAAAGGCTCCATTAGCATGTTTATGTGTTGCTATCCATACCTCTCCTTTACTAACCCTATGGCCACACTCTTCTTCCTATAAAATTGAAGAAAAAATATATGACACATAAAGCCAAAAATTGAAACAAAAAGTTCACATTAAGATATGTAGTATTGTCACCATTTCATCTCTTTTCCTTGCAATGCTCTTAGATCCACATGTGTGAGCAATGGTTTGCTTTGCCCTATTATCTTTATTTTTTAGAGCATGCTCCTAATCATCAAAGTATAAAAATTAATAATCATTAACTTGAACAATGTTGATGAAAAATAGTTTCAATATACCTTCGTTTTTGAATTTAGTTGATAATCCACAAAAGAAGCCCAATGATCTCTATTTATTCCTGCTGGAGCCATTATAATCAATTCATCTCTAGTACATGTTCCATCATTTCTAAGTTGCCACAATTTTTGTCGATGGTCTCTCCACTTTATGTTAAGTGATTTGATGATATGGCTTATATGAACATCGGAATGGACATCAAACTTAGCCTTCAAAACATAAAATAATTAAAATTAATAAGAGTTATAGTATAATTAAATTATACATTAAGCTTTTACAATGTTGACCTGAATATTGTTCTTAAGTACATCTTCTTTATAATCTTTAGGAATCTTCTTCCAACTTGAATAGCTAATGGGAAGAGAATTAGAGTTTCTTGCAATGCTACCTAAGAACCTATTCATTAATGCTCCACCATCTGCAATTGGTTGATTCTCATTATTCCACTGCACAACAATCCTTTCATTAGGAGGTAAATGCCACACATCATTGGTTCGTAGTTGTTTTGTAATTCTCTTTCCTTGATCATCTACGAAATATGAGAAAATAATTGTTACTAATTTATTATAAAGACAAATATTTGTATAATATATTACGTAGTACTTTGTACATAGTTGCTTACCAATCACATTAACAAACCATGCTCTTTTTCGGGTTGCAAGCCTTTGTTCATCTACTTGCAACTCAGTCTCCGCATTTTCTTCCTCTTCATTTTTAGAATATGAATGTGATGTAGTTGGTATTGTTGGTTCAGATAGAGGAAAAGATTGATGTGGTGGCTGAGAATTAGATTGAGGTGCAATTAGGGGTTGAAGATATCCTCACTTTCAAGGTTCTTGAAAATACATTGGTTAGATATTTCTAAAAATGAATATAAAATCAAATTGATATATACAGAATCTAATGTATAATATAATATATACAAAATACAGAATATAAAATAGAATACAAAATATATATAGAATATGACCAAAAAAATTACTTGGCTGAGGTGTAGATAGAAGTGGAGGACAAGCATATTTAGGACCTTGTTAAATACTTGCTTGAGATGCAGATGGAAGTGGAGGGGAAAATGAAAATGAAGGACCTTGTTGAATATTTGCTTGAGCTGTAATTGGGGTTGGAATTTGTACTTCAAGTCTTGGAGGTTGAGTACTAGGTAGTGAATAATGAGTACTCACTTCAGGTTTTGACTTAGACTTACTTGAGGTTGAAAATTTCATCTTCAAGTCTCCTAAGAACTGATAAAAATTGATAAAGTTAGAAAAAAATTACAAAGCCATGCATAAAAGAAAAGAATTGAAAAACATGCTTATAGGATTGAAAACATTTTAGAGCAGCTAATTAGATTTTCAATATTCAAGCTTGTCTTAATACATTTAAAGAAAATAAGGATAGCTTAAAACATCAACTCTAATAGCTAAACACTATTAGGACTACCTAAAGACTTTCAAAACACTTTTTTACAACTCAAAACATTTAAGGAAACATGTAAGAAAGCTCAAAACAGTAAAAATAACTCTGAAAGTGTACACAAATTTATCATCTTGGCATATTCTATACGTCAGCTAAATTCATATAGTAACAAGTTATTATTTGATGAAGCAAGTAACATCGGATTAAAGGGGATAACTTAGATATTAAACGGAACACGAGTCATTATAATAATCTGCCATCAAATGAGATATTCATGGTGATTTGTTTGTTCATATTAAATAAAACAAGCCATTTTACTTCAACTTTGGTCAGCACTTTGCACTGATAATGATCATCATAGTTTATCCAAATAAATAAAGTCATCATTCTCATGCTTGTTGGATAATGTTAGCTAAGAACTAGTAAAGTGGTAAAGTTGTGTTGACTTGGAGAATCAGACTCGGAGGATGGAAAGCAGTATGAAGCTAGGTTGCAGCAAGCAAGTCAAGGCTTGATTAGAAGAATACCAACCCAGATATAATAGAGGGGAAAAAAGAAAGAAAACCTAAACCCTAGGAAGAATCAAAATTGAATATGTTAAATTTACATTAATAAAACATTTAATCTCCACAAGTTCAATTTCTAAAGACAAGTCACGAAAATATGCTTGAGTTTTCAGGATTATATTATATAAATTTCATTCATTACTCGTATAATATTGAGCTAATGCTTATATTTGATTAAAAATACACCAAAATAAAATAAGTGAATTGAAAAAGTTATAAAATAAAATAGTAAAATTAAAGGAAAGTGTAAACAAGCAAATATTAGAACTTCCAAATAATGTAAATAAATGACTGAATCAATTAAGGTAAATGTAAACGAAAAATAAGTGATCTTTTTTAGTGCATGATACAAGCATATTTTTGAAGAAAAGTAAAACAATTCATTGCTCCTAAATCACAAAATTCATTTGTTTTTACCATGAATCTTATAATCTTTTTAAATATTTACTTAACCATTAAATTGATAGTCTTTGTCTCTTTAGAATGTGATTCGAATAGCATATAAATATGTGTTTGTTATTTTTCTATTGTTCTAGAGGTTCTCTACCAATGACATGTTATTCTCATTTTCAATATGAAGTTCCAATATAGTCATTTGCACTGACAGAATAAGATGTGAGTGTGAACGAAAGATAAGTGTTTGATGTCCTTCCTATATCCCACTTGGCACTATATAGCATATCTCAGCCACTCTTCACCATTAGTCACAACACCGCACCTCACTGACACACAACACACTTGGGAGGAAGGGAACATAAGCATAATATTATTAGCAGGGTTGTACTATCATTGCCGAGTGACTATAAATATAGATGGTCAGATGCTGCATTTTGGTATTAGGTGGAAGTATCTGGCATACACAAGTGGGGTTGGTATGCTGAATCTAACTGCAAATCACTATTATCACATTTGAATCTTTAAAGCCAATGCAAAATAGATTTCATAATGGGGTTGGTATATAATTTTGTACTTTCTGCGTGAATAGGTCATGCACCACCATTGAATTGACCACACTGAGAAAAGATATCATAAACTTAATGTTGCAAGCCATGATAGCTATTAAGGAAGTGACATAATTACCTGAATGAGATTGATGATGAGCTGCAGATGTAACTACATGTCTCCATGTAGAAGATTTCTTGGTTGACATTTTCTTCTTGGTTGATATTTTCTTCATCTTCAGGTGATCTAGAAATAAGATAAACACATCAAATTAAACAATGAAGGATAATAATTTAAGATAAATTAGTAAAATGACTCAACAATAAACAAGAACATTTGGATTAACAGCTCCTCTGTATCTAATGCCTTATAGTTTCTAAGCTTTCATTTTATCTTGGTGAAGATCTAGATTAGATAGTGAAATTTTTGTACTGTGTTAAATGCTAGTGAGCTAGTTTAGAAGTCATAGCTGATGAGTGCGTATTTTTACCCTCATTAAGTGTTTAATTCTGGGTATTTAATTGAATTTTTGTGCTTAAGGATTGATTTAATTAGAATTTTTTATTATTGGATTTATTTAGTACATAAGGTAAAAATGGTATAAAAATTGATTTTAGTTGCATAAAATATTATTGGATATTCTAACGTTTGTTAATGCAGTTGAAATTTAATTTGGGTTATTAAAAGTTTGGATTTGAAATATTCAGAGTTACAAAATATGTCCAGAATTAGGAAATTCTGGAAAAATAAAAGTCATGTTGATATGAGTGGATTGTTTCTATGATTTGCTAATTGAGTTGATTTGAGAATTTCTTGATTAGATCTTTTGTGAAAGAGTTTGACCCTGTGAGTCTTAAGCCTTAATGTAAAGGATGGACCGCCATGTGTCATTCCTATTTTTACCTGAGTGACTTGCTCATGTTTGTTTATACTCAAATGTTTAGCTTAACTCTTTTGTTTTGCATCTTAGGTGAATATGCATGATTTGATATGACTGAGGCATTTCTTATTTTTAGCTACTTGGCCAAATAAGCCCAACTTGATATTAATCCATTGGTAGTCTCTTTGAGCTTTAAACCTCGTTTTCTTGACCATATTCTACCTTAGGAAGAAAGAATGAGCTAATTGATTGTGTTCAGGAATGGTTGAGGAATAAAGTGTGTGGGTGAGTACCTCACCCACAAATTAATAAAAATGGCAAAAGGAAAAATTGTTGATGAAAAAGTGCTGAATAATTGCTTTCTAAAAAAAAGAGAGAGCAACAAAGCAATAAACGAAAAAGAGTTGTTTTTGAAATTATGCTCCATTATTCTTCCTACATTACTATTTTAAAAACCCAAAAGTCCTAAAAATTTTCTTACCTTTGCCTTGGCCCCGTTATAACCCGTGAAAAGTCCTCATGATTTTTGATTGCATATTTTTTGACAATTTTTTAATATTAGAGTCTTGTTAAGTATTAGGAGTGTTTACTTGCATGGGTATTTTGAGTGAAAACACAAGCTAAAACACTTGAGAGAATTTTGGTGAGAAAATACACATTTAACTTGAGTAATTTCTTTCATAATTGATTGTCTTGTGAATTCAAAAGATTAACTCATGTGTGAAAAATATAACCTTTACATTTGTATATACATGACGATTTGATCTCTAGAAGATTGATTTGTCTTCAATGATGTTCATTCATTTGATCCAGTGTTGATGTGAAATGAAATACCTCAGAACAAGTTTTGAAATTACTCAATTTTGCACAGGAGTGCAAAAGGATAAGTGTGTGGTTATGATGAGTGCGTATTTTTGCCCTCATTCAGTGTTTAATTCTAGGTATTTAATTGAATTTTTGACGCGATCAAATTAATACTACTAAACTATAGCAACGTCAGTATTGCTAAGATAATAGTCAACAAAATAGATAGAGTAAAGTAACCCAAAGTTGTCTCCCAACGAACACGAAATTGATTTTTAACAAATTAGTTCTTATAAATTCATACAAAAGAGTTAGTAAAAAAAAATAATAAAAATACAGGAGGATTAAGATAAACAAGAAAGAAATAGAAGAGATAAAAAAAGATAAAAACAATAGTAAAGAAAATAGATTGATTCCATTGCTTTTTCAAAATAGATTCATCATCGGTTATCTAAAGATTATTGCTCAATTAATTATTGTTGTAGATTTTCAAATTAATCAATGTAAAGTCTCAATTAATTTGTTGGTGTTCTCACTTTTAACCAAAGTACAGTCTCAATTAAAAGTGAGAACTTTTAGATTATCTACAGTAAATTCAACCAAAGTACAGTCTCAATTAAATTTTACTATGCCTAATCATGTCCATTCTTTTATCTCCTCACCAAATAAAAAGTTTAATTAATCAAAGTAAAGTCTCAATTAATTGTAGTTAGAGTAAATACCTTTAACCAAAGTAAAGTCTCAATTATTGGTAAAAACTCATTTAATCACATGAAAGTTTCTAAATAAAACCAAAGTAATGTCTCAATTAAATTTAAAAACCCTTCACTCATATGATCAACATGCATATAGATTTCAAATCATTACTTCTTACGTGATTCAAAGATAAAAGACATAGATGAATTAAAACCTCAACAATAATAAAATGAACAAAGAAATTATTTCATTCTAACCTCAGAATCCATAATGAAATTACAATGGAATCAACCCAAGAAGTTTAGCAATCCATGGAATACAAAATAAGAATAAAAGAAGAATAGAGAGAAGAAAAGAGAGAGAAAGAAATTAGGCCCCCCTAAGGGTTCCTCAATTCTGACGTGCTGAGCTTCTTCCTCTGCTTCCCCCTTAGTCTCTTTAGGCTTCTACTGGACTTTGGGCTTTATTTGTCGGTTGCTAAAATCTTTTATTTTTATTTAATTAATTAGCAACTTAATTTCTGTCCAATTTCCAATTATGCCCCTCTAGTTTGACCATTTTTGTAGTTTTGACCAGAATTTGACCAGCGTTGACTACTCCATTGACCAGTTGACCAGTTTGACTGTGCAATGAGAATTTGACACATGGCAATGCACTTTCTCTCTCCAGAATTAGGGTTTCTACAGATTGGAGATGCAATGATGGCTGCTCCTCTACTGCCGGCGCTGGCTCGTGGTTGCCATGGCTGCACTTACGTTTTCTTCTTCGGCGAGGTGAGTGAAACGGTGATGAAGATGGTGTTTGCGAGGAGATCTGCATTGGGTCGTGTTGCAGAGAAGATGGAGAGTGTTGCTGCCATGGAAGTGGTGTTGTTCTTGCTGGTGCGTCGTGAGTCCAGACAGTGACGATGGCGGCTCACGGTGGCGCGAGGTGATGTTGTGCGTTGCTTGGACTCGCTGTCACGGTGGTGATATGGATTGCTGTTGTTGCGTGTGTCAATGGTGGCAGCGTTCCACAATGGTGGTCGGGACTGGTTCGCGGTGTGCGACGAAGATGTAAGTGATGAACGGTTGCTAGTGCATTGCAGAACGAGCAGGTGCGTGGTGGCCATGACTAGTGGTGGCTACCGGCGAGAAAGATGGAGGGCGGACGGTGGCTGCCATGGTGATGGAAGGAGATGATGAAAATTAGGGTTAGGATTTCATTTTAGAAGATGGTGATGTGGCAAGATCTGAGTGGTCAATTTGGTGAGTGGAGGATTATGACACATATCAGCATATGGTTGGCCTGATTTGAAAGGTGGGGATTGCCACATGGCATAATCTGGTTAAGTGGAGTTTAAGTGGTAGGAGGGGTGCAACTAAGTAAAAACTAGGGGTGTAGAACAGGTTTTTGTGGTCCACTTGTAGGACAAGTGTGTAAATAAGAACTGAGGGTGCATTTAGCTCCTGATTTATTTTTTTCCAGAATTTCCTAATTTTGGACTTATTTTGTAACTCTGAATATTTCAAATCCAAACTTTTAATGACCTAAATTAAATTTTAGCTACATTAACAAACGTTAGGATATCCAATAATATTTTATGCAACTAAAATCAATTTTTACGCCATTTTTACCTTATGTACTAAATAAACCCAATAATCATAAATTCTAATTAAATCAATCCTTAAGCACAAAAATTCAATTAAATACCCATAATTAAACACTGAATGAGGGAAAAAAATACGCACTCATCAATAGCCTTCACATGTATTTTCTCTAAAAGCTTCTAGTTTGAACTTTTATTTGGCCTTGTATGTTATATGATGAGAAGGTGAACTCACTGTTGATTCAAAAAATGCAATATGAATATGGTGGTGTAAAAGAATTTACTATAAGCATAATAAAGTTATAAGCATCTTCGAGAAAAACTTATAAAATTTACAAAGACCTATAATCAAAAGTAACAAGAGAAACATGGCGCTAATTGATTTGACAACTCAGCAGAACATTTGGAACATGGCCAACAACATTGTTAACAACAAACAAGAACAAAGTGATAATAGAAGGCTCAGTGTGTGATTCTTCACAAGTCACAGACTGGTATTTAAGGAATATGAACTAAGAAACTTATATAATTACTCTAATTCACATCAAGTTTTTTTTTTTGCATTTGTATCTTGGTGATAAACTAATAATGAGAAAGCTGATAATACAGAGTTTACATTTAGTTAAAATTAGGACAATTCAAAAGTATCTTCAAG
>Ga0209589_1012481_pt1 | contig 11518 bp, 12 predicted proteins | sample CowpeawhiteBW_FD_187525 | JGI IMG/M metagenome (GOLD analysis project Ga0209589, IMG submission 187525) | Root nodule microbial communities of legume samples collected from California USA - Cow pea white BW (SPAdes) (version 2) | ecosystem: Host-associated > Plants > Roots > Nodule | place: USA...
ATTAGCATGTTGGTTTAAGTTAATCTAATCTTGGTCAAAGGTCAACTTTGGATCAAAGTCAACAAGTCAACCAAAATAAATCAACTAGAAACCAACTTAGGGAATTCAAACTAAAGTAATGCAAAATAAAGATAAAGGTGATGGAATAGAAGACTCCCCTCTAGACATGCTTCTAGTGATCCTTCTTGAGGGAGCTTCTAAGGAGGTGGTCATGCCTTCATCAGGAATCAATATGTTTTCTTTACTATTGTTTTTTTATTTCTTTTTATCTTTTAAATTTTATATCTATCTTTGTTTATCTTAATCCTCTATTTTTATTATTTTATTTAATTAACTCTTTTGTACAGTTTTATAAGAACTAATTTGCTAGAAATCAATTTTGTGTTCGTTGGGAGACGACTTAGGGTTGACTTAATCCATACTAATTTTGTTGACTACTTTGTTAACATTACTGAAGTTGTTAAAGATAAATAGTATTAATTTGATCGCTTCAACAATAGCGTTATCAAATTTGGCGTCGTTGCCGGGGAACTATCCCACCTATGATAAGGAATTATATGGCTTAGTTAGGGCTCTTCAAACTACCTTGTGTCCAAAGAGTTTGTCATTCATAGTGACCATGAGTCGCTAAAATATTTGAAGGGCCAACACAAGCTGAATAAAAGACATGCTAAGTGGATGGAATTCTTGGAACAATTTCCTTATGTGATAAAGTACAAGAAGGGCAAAAGTAATTTGGTGGTTGATGCCTTGTCTAGAAGGCACACCTTGTTTTCAAAATTGGGAGCCTAAATTCTTTGATTTGATCACATTCCAAAAATGTATAATCAAGATTCTGAGTTTTCCTCTGCTTATGCTGAATGTATGGAAAGACCTCAATGAGGTTTCTATGTGAATGAGGGGTATTGGTTTAAAGAAGGAAAATTTTGTATTCTCCAAGGTTCACAAAGAAAACTCTTTGTTCAAGAAACATATGAAGGGGGATTAATGGGTCATTTTGGGGAAGAAAAAACCCTAGGTGTTTTAAAAGAGAAATTCTTTTGGCCCCATATGAGCAAGGATGTCCAAAGTCATTGTAATAGATGTACTTCATGTTTACAATCTAAGTCTAAAATAATGCCTCATAGATTATACACTCCCTTGCCTGTTGCTTCAGCCCCTTGGGAAGATATAAATATGGATTTTGTCTTAGGACTCCCAAGAACACAAAGGGGTTTTGATTCCATTTTTGTGGTGGTAGATCGTTTTAGGAAAATTACATACTTTATACCATACCAAAATGTGGATGATGCTACCAACATTGCTAGGCTTTTCTTTAGAGATGTGGTCAAGCTTCATGGTATACCCCACACCATAGTTTCTAATAGAGATACTAAGTTCCTTAGCCATTTTTGGAAAACTCTTTGGTCAAGGCTAGGAACTAAACTTAATTTCTCTACTTCACATCACCCACAAATTGATGGGCAAACTGAAGTTGTTAATAGATCTCTGTCTACTATGCTAAGGGCAATTTTGAAAGGAAACCACAAATCTTGGGATGAATACGTTCCCCATATTGAGTTTGCCTACAATAGAGTAGTTCATAGGACTACTAAGATCTATCCATTTGAAGTTGTTTATGGCTTTAATCCTCCCACTCCTATGGATTTGTTACCACTTCCTACATCTTTTGATTTCATTCATAAAGAAGGGGTGGCAAAATCTGATTTTGTTAAGAAAATGCATGAGAGGATTAAAAGACAAATCTAGCAACAAATCGAGAGGTATGCTAAGTACAAGAATAAAGGGAAGAGGGAAATGATTTTTGAAGAAGGGAAATAATTCAAAGAATGTTGCACAAAACTTCTAAAATAGAATTAGACACATTAACAATTAAGCAACAAAAACAAAAAAGATTTGGAGTCTAACTATGCGACCTACTTTGGTGAGGCTTGATGTTGCAAGACACACTCACTGTCTACAAGCGCTTTTACTATTTAAGAAGGTTCTAATTAAGAGATGAGAGAACACTTAAGGCTCCCCCAAGACACTTAATTAGTCCAAAGAGATACAAGAAAGAAAACTTGAACAAATACAACTCAAATGAGTACAATCACAAATTTGTGCAAACTTTAAAAGTCTTCAAGTGTTTCACTCCACTATTTTCTTTCTTCTTTTGTCTCACTCAAGTGTTTGCTTTGAATTTTCTCTTTTGTGACCTTCACTTGTAGCTTGGAGTTCCACTTTGGTTTCCACCTCCTAGGATGCTACCTTGAGTATTTGGTTACCTCCAAAGAAATCATCCACCATGAATGTAACACCAAACCAAAGAAGCCAATAAGGAAAAACAAGAAAAGCTTAAATGAAAGAAGAGCTAAACTCAAGTGGAATATAGATGAAACATACTCAAAGATTTAACAAAGAAAGACAAACTACAAATAAGGCAAAGAAAATTTTACATATAAAAATTGTAAAAAATTTCACAAGAAACAAGTTGGCCAATACTAGGATAGGATTTGTGTTCCTAAATTTCATAAATTCCATCTCACGATAACACCTTTTTAATTCTTTTTATTGTTTTTAACTATATACAATTTAAATAATTGATATTTTATGTATAAAATTTGCTCAAAATTTCATAACAAAGAGGTTGGTGGATTCTCAGATGGGATTAGTTTCTAAAATTTTTGAAATTCAATCTCTACATTACAATTTTTCAATTTTTTTCTTACTACGTTTTACTATTTACAATTTAAATAATTCATATTTTCTACATAAAAATTGCTCAAAATTTTACAAGAAATTCGATGGCCAATACTTAAAAAGGACTAATGTGTTAAGAAATTTGAAAAATTTCTTCTTTTTGTGACACTTTTTTTTCTTACTAATTTTTACTATTTACAATTCAAATAAGTGATATTTTATATGTAATAATTGTAAAAAATTTCAAAACAAACAGGTTGACCAATACTAGGATAGGAGTTGTGTTCTTAAATTTGACAAATTCCATCTCCTCCTAACACTTTTTTTATTCTTTTTACTAGTTTTAACAATATACAATTTAAATAATTGACATTTTATGTATAAAAATTGCTCAAACTTTCATAACAAAGAGGTTGGCGGATACTCAGATGGGTTTATTTCTGAAATTAAAAAAATTCAATCTCTAGGTAACAATTTTTCAATTTTTTTACTACTTTATACTATTTAAAATTTAAATATATCATATTTTCTATATAAAAATTATTCAAAATTTCACAAAAAACTTCATTGGCCAATACTCAAAGAGGAATATTAGTGCTATGAAATTTGAAAAACTTCTTCTTTTTGTGACACATTTTTAATTTTTTTACTAACTTTTACTATTTATAATTTAAATAATTAATATTTTAAATATAAAAATCACAAGAAACAAGTTGGCCAATACTAGGATTGTAACATCCCAAAAACTGAATAACTTCAATTAATAAAACATCACATACATGAATAACCTCAATTAATAATACAATACGTCAGATATACCCAGATTACAAGAAAAGGGCCCCACATGGCCCAACCAGAAATATACTGAAAAGAAAACAATTAAATATATTAGGCCTTGTTCGGACAAGAAAAGCATAAATAATATAAAACCCTCCAGTAATGGGCCCCACAGTGGGCCCAACACTTGTCGCATCCCTATTACCATCACCACTGCTAGGGGTTCTCACATCTGCTCACATCAACCAGGTTGATAATCAATGCAAAGGAAGAGACCACACATAACACACAAGCAAGCAAAAGGGTAAGCAAGCAAAAAGTCATCATACAGGCACTCAACATACCATTCATATTCAAACATACATAGCAGACACCCCATGTGAAATACCCATCCATATAAAACCCTAAGATTTAACTATCAGGATACGTAACTGAGGCACCACCACGTGGCAGTGGAATTAGGTCCTAGCAATGAGGCGTTACCACGAGGCCTTCACGAAATTATACCCTAACAAGAGGCACCACCACGTGGCCTTCGTGGAATTACGCCCTGGCCTTGAGGCACCACCACGACCCCCCGTAGAATTACGTCCTTTTGTCAAGGCACCACCAGGGACTCCCCTTAAGAGGGTCCATGGAATTACATCCAACCGATGAGGCGCCACCAAGATCTCTCACTACAAGAGTCATCGAATTATGCCCTACCCATACTTTAAACATGTTCCACCCACTAATCAAGAATTTCTCATAACATAAATATCATGTAAAATCAATAATTCATACAACTCATGCTTTTCAATTCATACCCAATCAACTAACATGCCATTTCCATTTCAAATGTAACATATTAATCATGCCATCATCACGCAAACCTTCTAGTAAAGCATTTGGGTCAGATAACAAACCACACATCAGTGAACCACTCAACAACCACATCAAAACCTGGTCCCTGCCTCACCCAAGCTAACATGGCTCGCTCAGGCGAGAGGGACCCTCTCGCTTAGGCGGATCCCATCTCGCATAGGCGAGAGCGCGACAAGGGGACAAGTTGACGGCTACGATTTCTGCGAATGAATGGAAAAGATTAGGTTAGGGCAGACTTAGGGTATGGTTCCCCTTCTTGGGCCAGCCCTAGGCCCAACCAACTTTGGGGCAACCTTTAAGGATTTAGGCAGAAAGAAGAATAAAAATTAATGGGCCTTACAAGGGTAGGAGTTGTGTTCTTAAATTTGGCAAATTTCATCTCCTCCTAAAAGTTTTTTTAATTCTTTTTACTATTTTTAACTATTTACAATTCAAATAATTGTAATTTTATGTATAAAATTGATCAAAAGTTCATAACAAACAGGTTGGTGAATACTCATATGGGATTAGTTTCTGAAATTAAAAAAATTTAATCTGTAGGTTCCTATTTTTCAGTTTTTTTACTAAGTTCTACTCTTTACATTTTAAACAATACATATTTTCTATATAAAAATTTCTCAAAATTTCACTAGAAATTCGTTGGCCAATACATAAAATTTCTCAAAATTTTTCAGTCTTTTTGGGACAGTTTAATAATTGTTTTACTAACTTTTACTATTTACAATTTAAATAATTGATGTTTTAAATATAAAAATTGTAAAAAAAAATCACAAAAAACAAGTTGGCCAATACTAGGATAGGAGTTGTGCTCTTAAATTTGACAAATTCCATCTCCTCATAACACTTTTTTAATTCTTTTTACTATTTTTAACTATTTACAATTTAAATAATTGATATTTTATGTATAAAGATTGCTTAAAATTTCATGACAAACAGGTTGGCGGATACTCAGATGGGATTAGTTTCTGAAATTTAAAAAATTGAATCTCTAGGGAACAATTTTTCAATTTTTTCTTACTACTTTTTACTATTTACAATTTAAATAATTCATATTTTCTACATAAAAATTGCTTAAAATTTTACAAGAAATCTGTTGGCCAATACTCAAAAAGGATTATTGGTGTTAAGAAATTTGACAAATTTCTTCTTTGTGTGACACTTTTTTATTTTTTTTTACTAATTTTTACTATTTACAATTTAAATAATTGATATTTTATATATAAAAATTGTAAAAAATTTCAAAACAAACAAGTGGACCAATACTAGGATAGGAGTTGTGTTCTTAAATTTGACAAATTTCATCTCCTCCTAACACTTTTTTGATTCTTTTTACTATTTTTAACAATATACAATTTAAATAATTGATATTTTATGTATAAAAATTGCTCAAACTTTCATAACAAAGTGGTTGGCGGATACTCATATGGGTTTATTTCTGAAATTAAAAAAATTCAATCTCTAGGTAACAATTTTTCAATTTTTTTACTACTTTATACTATTTAAAATTGAAATATATCATATTTTCTATATAAAAATTATTCCAAATTTCACAAGATATTCTATGGCCAATACTCAAAAGGGATAATTAGTGTTATGAATATGAAAAACCTCTTCTTTTTGTGACACTTTTTTAATTTTTTTACTAACTTTTACTATTTATAATTTAAATAATTGATATTTTAAATATAAAAATTGCAAAAAAAATCACAAGAAACAAGTTGGCCAATACTAGGATAGGAGTTGTGTTCTTAAATTTGGCAAATTTCATCTACTCCTAACAGTTTTTTTAATTATTTTTAATATTTTAAACTATTTACAATTCAAATAATTGTAATTTTATGTATAAAATTGCTGAAAAGTTCATAACAAACAGGTTGGTGAATACTCAGATGGGATTAGTTTCTGAAATTAAAAAAATTCAATCTCTAGGTTACAATTTTTCAGTTTTTTTACTAATTTCTACTATTTACATTTTAAAAAGTACATATTTTCTACATAAAAATTTAACAAAAATTTACAAGAAATTCTTTGGCCAATACTCAAAGGGAATTATTGGTGTTGTGAAATTTGAAAAATATCTTCATTTTGGGACAATTTAATAATTGTTTTACTAACTTTTACTATTTACAATTTAAATAATTGATGTTTATAAATATAAAAATTGAAAAAAAATCACAAAAAACAAGTTGGCCAATTTAAATAATTCATATTTTTTGTTCCTGTAGAGAACAAATAAGATACATTAGGCACAAGTGTCACCTTACCCATATAGTCCGCTATCTCCTCAGTTAGCCTATTCTCGGTTCGCATATGTCTGCTTGGACCCGGGAGGGGTTACCTGCAGAAGGGACGTCGAAGCTTAAGTCAGCCAAAGCTTAAAAAAGTCAAATCTGGTGATTAATGGAGTAATGAATGCGTACTTTTAATTTGTGGGGTTCATGTGTATTTATAGATTATTAATTATGTTTGCCTATTCCATGGCCTAGGCCATGGTTTGGGCTATTGGTGGGCCTAGGCCTTGGCCCAGGCCCTTAGTATCGACTGTTGTAGGCCTTGATTTCGTTAAGTCTTTTGTAATGGTCTGATCTAGTTACTTCCTTATTTGGCTTATGTCGTCCTTGTTCGTGTACTGTCCTAGATTGGCCGTTCCTTTAGCGACCTTTGTTATGAGTTTAGGCCGGTTTAGGTTTGTGTCGGCCCGAGCCGTGTACCTTAGTTGTTTCCGGCATATATGTGGTGATTGTTTGTTGTTACTTATCTGGTTAAGTTGGCCAGGTACAGTACATCAGTCCCCAGCCTTTGCCGATATAATATGTTGGTGAAGGATGATATGTGCTAATGTGCTAGTCTTGACCGGCTAGGTGTGATATACCAGTCTCCCAACCTTTAAATGTGATGAACAGTGTTAAGGCTAAAAGATATGAAGGAGTTTCAGGTAGGTGAAGGGGTTTGTGGCAGGTGAAGGGGTTTCAGAAGGTGGAAGAGTTGCAGGAGAAGGTGGACAAGCATGCTGAAGAAAAAAAAGCTTGGAAGAAGGAGAAGGAGGAGTGGGAAACAGAGAGGAAGAGGCTTGCTACGTCGAGGGTACGTTGCCTTGATTCTGAAGAAAAGTTGAAGGGCCGGATTGCAGATCTTGAGGCCAACTACGACGATATCAAGGAAAAACATGACGGGCTGGAGGGGGAGCTAGAGGACCTGAAGAGCTGTATAATACAAGAACATATTAATGGTTTTCAGAAGGGTGTTCGGCAAGTCCTTTTTTTATGGGAGTGTTGATGTTAACAACATTAGGTTTGATGTAAATAAGGATGTTGTTGATGGGGTACTTATAGATGAGGCGGAATCTAGCCTAGAAGGGAATGGGAGAAAGAGGCGGTTGATGCCGATGCAGGTGGAGGTGAAGTGGTGGCGGAAGGCGTTGAGAAGGAGGTGGCTTAGGATTTTCGTTTTAATGTTTCCAATTTGGTTAATGATTCTAAGTCTGTAATAAACCGTACATTGCTTTATTTGGGTGTTTGCTATAAATGTCTGTTTATGTTTACATTGTGTTTGTTTGAGGCCGGTTACTTGTGGGTTAATTGCTCTTTATATTTGTGAGTTGGTGTTTGATGTATGGGATGTTTGCGAACATGATTGTATGTTAAGGGTGTTCGACCCAGGCCGCTTACTTGTGGTAAGGATAGGGAACTTAAACGAATTAACCATCGAGTTAAGGGTGTTCGACCCAGGCCGCTTACTTGTGGTAAGGGTGGAAACTTAAACGAATTAATCAACGAGTAAAGGGTGTTTGACCCAGACCGCTTACTTGTGGTAAGGGTGGGGAACTTAAACGAATTAACCAACGAGTTAAGGGTGTTCGACCCAGACCGCTTACTTGTTGTAAGGGTGGGGAACTTAAAAGAATTAACCAATGAGTGAAGGGTGTTCGACCCAGGCCGCTTACTTGTGGTAAGGGTGGGGAACTTAAACGAATTAACCAATGAGTTAAAGGTGTTCGACCCAGGCCACTTGCTTGTGGTAAGGGTGGGGAACTTAAACGAATGTAAGTTAAGTAAAGAATGGTCGTAAAGTTGGGAACCCTTTGTATTATTCATTGAATCTGGGGTGCCTCGTTAAAACCTCCCTGGCCAAAACCCTCCTTAGGGTAAAAAGACCAGGTGAGGAAAAAGAGTACACCCAAGGTTACAAGTGTTTCGATGTGATACAGTATATGTTTAACTAAAGTAAAACTTGAGATGGGACACTTTCCATGTATTGGGTATTTCCTCCCCAGATAAATGCTCTAAGTGATACGCTCCTCCTCCCGCGTCTTCGCGTATGCGGTATGGGCCGTCCCAATTGGCAGAGAACTTGCCATCCTTCTTTCTTGTACTGTTGGCCATTCTCCATACTAAGTCCCCTTTTATGAACAATCTTGGATAGAGGTTTGCGTTATACTTTGTGACAACTCTTTGTTTAGCGGCTAAGTTGCATATCTGGGCTTTTTCTCTGAGTTCGGGTAGGAGATCGAGGTGGGTGGCCATGTTTTGATGGTTGTGGGTTGGCTCATATAGTTCTCAGCGCAGGGATGGTTTGCCAATTTCGACAGGTATCATGGCGTCTGCCCCGTAAACTAGGCTGAATGGGAACTCGTTTATTGCTGACTGAGGGGTGCCTTTGGCGTTGTCTAGCCGTTTGCGTAGTTCCATTAGGATAACTTTGTTGGCCACCTCTGCCTGTCCATTGGTTTGCGGGTGTTCTACAGTACTGGTTTTTTGTTTGATGCCCAGACAAGTGTAGAACTTGGCTAGTTCCTTATCTATGAATTGTCGGCCATTATCGATGATGTTAGTATACGGAACGCCATATCAGAATATGATATCTTTCCAGACAAATTGCTGGACCTGCTGGGCTATGATAGTGGTTAGTGGTTTGGCTTCTATCCACTTGGTGAAATAATCAACGGCTATTATAAGGAATTTCACCTGGCCTTTGCCGGGAGAGAAGGGGCCGAGGATATCCATTCCCCATTTAGCGAAGGGCCATGGGGATAGTATGGAATGGAGTTGTTCTTGTTTCTGGTGGATGAGGTTGCCATGTTTTTGACATGGTTTGCATTTTTTAATGTAGTCTTGGCAATCTGCTTCTATAGTCGGCCAGAAGTAACCGGCTCTAAGGATTCTGGTGGCCATAGTACGTGCACTGGAATGGTAGCCGCAAATGCCTTCATGCAACTCCTTAATTATATATTGCGCTTGTTCTACAGTGACACATTTGAGAAGCGGTTGGCCATATCCGCGTTTGTAGAGGTCATTGCCTACCATGGTATATCTGGCGGCCTTAGCCAGCCAAATTTTATCAACATCTTGTAAGGGGTTGCCAGTTTGGAGATATTGGATATAAGGGGTGGTCCAGTTGTGGGTTTGGGAAGGGGCGATTTTGTCGACTGAGTTGTGGGTTAGGTTGTGGCAAGTATTTGTGATTGAAGGTATGGATAGTGTTTGTTGCAATAAGGATCGGTGGCGGCTTTTTAATCTGGTACTGGCTAATTTGGATAGGATGTCGACTCTGATGTTGTCGGTCCTAGGAATGTGTTCGATGCGGACTTGGTCAAAAGCGGATTGAATAACTGCGTGGACCAAATGGTAATATTGTAAAAGGGTGCGGTCTTTGATCTGGAATTCGTCATTTAGGTGGCCCACAGTAAGCTTGGAGTCGGTTCTGCACGTTAAAGTTTTGACACCAACTTCGCGGGCAAGGGAGAGGTCGACGAGGATGGCTTCGTACTCGGCTTGGTTGTTGGATGTTTTGAAGGTGAAATGGAGAGATTTCTCAATGAGGATTTCGTTGGGGCCTTCTAACACGATACCAGCACCAGCACCTTTCGGATTTGAAGAACCATCTACATGAAGCGTCCACTGGTCTTCTGTGGGTGTGTGTTGGAGGTCATTAACAAAGTCTAGGAGACATTGGCCTTTAATGGGGTCATGAGGTTCATAACGAATGTTGAATTCTGATAACTCGACGACCCAGGATGACATCCGTCCTGCTAGGTCTGGTTTTTGCAATATCTTCTGGATTGGGTAGTCGGTTTTGACGGTGATGTCGTGGTTTTGGAAGTATGGGCGCAGGCGACGAGCTGCATGGACCAAGGACAGGGCCAACTTTTCCACCATTTGGTATCTGGTTTCAGGATCTTGCAACGTTCTGCTAACGAAGTAAACAGGATGCTGCGTGCCACCTACATCTTGGACTAGCGCGGCGCTGATTGTGTGGTCGGTGGCTGTGATGGAAACTAGCAGGGGTTGATGACTATCCGGCTTGTGGAGGATCGGTGGTGAGGTTAGGGTTGTTTTTAGTTTTTGGAAGATTTGTTCACAGTCGTCAGTCCACGTGAACCTAATTGACTTTTTGAGGAGTTGTATTATGGGTTGGGTTTGTTCAGCTAGTTTGGGCAGGAAGCGAGAGAAGGCTGTAAGGCGGCCTGTGAGGCGTTGGACTTCTTTGATGTTGGTGGGACTATACCACGCTTGGTTAGCATGAAGCCGAGAAACTTACCGCGGTCGACGTCGAATACACACTTGTCGGGGTTGAGGCGAATGTTGTATTGTCGTAATGTGGAGAAGACTGCTGAGAGGTCCTGCGCGTGTTGGTGATGGCTGAAAACTTTGTCCATCAATCGTTGGTAGGTTGCTCCTGCATTTTTGAGACCAAAAGGCATAACATTGTAAAAATAATTGGCGTCGTCTATGATGAAGGCGGTCTTGTTCATGTCGGATGCGGCCATGGGGATTTGATTGTAACCAGAATATGCATCCAAGAAACTGCGTACTTTATTCCCTGCCGCGCCGTCAACATGTCGGTCAATGTTAGGTAAATGGTAGGCATCTCGAGGGTAGGCTTTGTTTAGATCTGTGTAATCTACACACATCCTCCATTTGTCGTTGGGTTTCTTCCCCAAGACTACGTTAGAAACCAAAGTTGATGAAGGATTATGTTATTTTCTTTTAAGATTATTAAATATGGTGTGAGTTGATTAAGAAAGCTAAGTGAAATCCCCACTGGACATTAAGATAGCAAGCTATCTAGATGTGAAGGTTCCTTTCACCAAGCTCAAGAGAAGAAGATGATGGATTGATTCAAAACAAAAAGGAAATGGTAAAGATGTGAGAAGCACGCCACTACAAGGCTAGGCTAGAAGCCATGGCAACCTTGA
>Ga0209589_1012484_pt1 | contig 11512 bp, 6 predicted proteins | sample CowpeawhiteBW_FD_187525 | JGI IMG/M metagenome (GOLD analysis project Ga0209589, IMG submission 187525) | Root nodule microbial communities of legume samples collected from California USA - Cow pea white BW (SPAdes) (version 2) | ecosystem: Host-associated > Plants > Roots > Nodule | place: USA...
ATGTATACTTTTTTTTTTTATTTTATAAATATTATTTAAAACTAAAAGATAAATAAAATTGTAAAAAAACAAACATTAAAATAAACCAAAAAATAACTAAAAACGAAATAAAAAATTTATATATATATATATATATATATTTGTTAAACTATATTTTATCAATGTTAATTATCTTAACTTATAGTTGTTAGATAATTTTCATACATCCTTACCAACAAATGAGATGATTAAATGGTTTGAATAAAGTGTGAATATCTTTTACTAGATACATTGTTAGATAATTTGCTTTCTTTTAGTAGTTTTTTATATGAAATTTTGATTCTTCTATCCTCTCGTAAGTGTGTTGACAATTGTCATTATTAAATTGGAAGGATAAAATAGTGGTCGGTGATTTGGTTATTGAAGGGGAGAAGTTGCAATCTTTGCTTAGTTGGAGGGATATTCAAGAGTTATTGCTCTCTTTCTGATTTTCTGTCTGATTGTTGTCATTGTATTCTATGTAAACTGTAGAATACACCTACTATTACATTTTTTTGGTTTGTTTATTGATGGAAACCTTGTTCTGGGTTTTCAAAGCATTTTTTGTTGCCTATGAGTTGGAACTGTACAATATTCTCACTATAATATGACATTTTTGTGTGGGTAAAGATATAAATGAATACACGTGGACATTGTATTCCCACTGTCATATTAAATTAAAGATAATGATATTTTAACTTTTCTTTTTTTACCTATTCTTAATTTATTATTTCAATTACCATTAGATCATCTATTTTGATTTTTTTTAGTGATGTGATGTCATAATCTAATGGTGATTGAAGTGATGGGTTAAAAATGAGTTAAAAAATTATTATCCTTAAATTTAAGACGTATAAAATTGTTGATGTTCTGACATTTCTTTGGATTTAAATATAGAAGTCGCATTTTATATTTTATAAAGTATGGATCGAATATGTTGGTGTGCAATTATTAGTCTAAAAAGGGACTACGTCGAATAATGATAGTTAAAAGATCAATGTCGCGAAAAAATATGGTGACTTGTGAATTTTTTAACAATAAGTATCTAAATAATCTTCATTAAAAGTGGAAGAGACGTGAAATAATGGTTATTTAAAATATCTACTATTGTTTATAGAGTTTTTTTTCCTACTTTGAACGAAGATTACCATTGATCGTCCTTATTTTACGTTTTGATAACAACTCTCACAATTATCATCTTTTTGTTTGAACTTTTAACGATGATTTAAAGGTTGTAGTCGCATGTTTATTTTTAATCGTGGTCGAAAACTCCATATGCATTAGTGAATGTTTTATTTCATATTCTTTACTTTTGCTTTTGAGGATGATACTTTTGCTCTTGAGACACACATAAATGTTTCCGTAATAATTGAGTCTAATAAATTTAACAATAAATTATCATTGTTTATTTTTTGAATTACATTTGTTGAAATTTGTTGAAATGTTTCAAAATATTTATATTAATCAGTAACATAATGTTACCCTTATAAAAAATATTACTAGAAATTTTTTGGTAACAATTTGAAAATATCTTTCTATTTAAAAATGTTATTAAAAATTTGTAATAATATTTTATAATTTATTTTTTACAAAAACAAATTATTATTAAAATTATTTAGTAATATTTTTGAAATATTATATTTTCATTATTAAATAAATGTTACTAAAAAAGTGTGTTCTTATTATAAATGTCTATTGATATGTATAAATATCACTAAAAATCATTACTAATGTAGGATAGAGGGTACACGTAACATTTGATATTTAATAATTTTTTATAATTTAGTAACTTTTTTTAATGTCAGTATGATCATATATGTTTTGTATGTAAGAGAAGGAAAGTACCCTATCGTATGCATTCTGACTCACATGGAAGAATATAAAATATCAGAATAATTAGTTATAGAGGTAAAGACAAAAAGAAAGTGGTGGAGAGAAAACATAGATATCTGGTTTTCTCAATGGACGTACTCAAATATTAGTATTAATTAATCCTTGTAAGAGAAAATTTAATAATTGTTCATTCAATCTTTATAATTCAATAAATTTTATTCTGTTAGTTGTTATATAAAACATTTATTCCCACCGATATGTCAAATTACATCGATCTCAAACCTGCAAATTGCAAATGAGTGTCTATTATTCATCCATGTCTATGGAATAGTCAACAGTTTGAGGTACATAATACTTGTTTGGGAATAAGAAAGGGAAAGGGTGATCTACTTCACCATAAATTATTGAAAGCAACCTAACCAAATAGAAGGAAATTTTCTTCCCTGATATACGAATATAACATTGCATTGAAAAATATATTTTAACTATTAAATTTTGATAATTTTTTTTTATAATTTTATATGTTTTTTTAAGTAATTTTTTATTTTTTTTTTCTCTCATTCTTAATATTCAAAAACCACTTAAAAAATAATACATTTTTTCCTCGCAAATTTTTTTTTTCACTAATAATCACTCTCATGCGAAAGTCGATAGGTAGGAATGGCAAAGAGATGATTGGCTCTTGGCATTGCGAGGCCAAACTCTTCTGCCATATCCAACTCAGATGGTAACATGTTATCTGGAAGCTTCCAATCAAAACAATGGACAACTTGTGCCACTGTCTGACGAACCACAGTTAGACCCAGTTGCATTCCTGGACATCCCCTTCTGCCGGAACCAAATGGTATCAGCTCAAAATCACGCCCTCGAACATCTATGTTTATTCCTTCAAATCTCTCAGGCCAGAACTTTTCTGCATCAACCCAAGCACTTGGGTCTCTCATAATAGCCCATGCATTCACTATCACCTTTGACTTTTTAGGAATGAAAAACTCTCCAACCATGCAATCTTCCCTTGACTCGTGTGGTATCAGCAACGGTACCACTGGATGAAGTCTCAGACTTTCCTTTATAACCATGTCCAGATATTCTAACTTCTCTAAGTCTGATTCTTCCACCTTCCTCTTCATACCCACCACGCTTTCCAGTTCCTCTTGGAGTTTCTTCATCACCCTTGGATTCTTTATCAGCTCTGAAACTGTCCACTCTATTGATGCAGCAGAAGTGTCCACTGACCCACCCAACATATCCTGTGCCAAACAAAGTGTCAAATAAATGTATGAGGGAAAAACCAAATGTTTTCGTTGTTCTTACCATAAGTATGGCTTTAATATTGGCTCGTTCAATGCGGTATTCAGAATTTTCAGTACCATAAAAACCCAACATCACATCCACGAAATCCTTTGTCTTCTCTTCTTCCTTCCCTGATTCCATGTGCTCGTCAATAATTTTCTCGAAGAAGTCATCGAAGATTTTGTGAACCACTTTCAAGCGCCTAGTTAGCCCTTGAAGGTCAAGTGCAGCGATGTAAGGAATGTAATCTCCCATGTTAGGAGTTGCTACTAAATGCAACGCCTCTTGCATCACAGCCTTGAACCCCTTCTCATCCAAGTCCTGGTCCATGTACTTCTTCCCTAAAATCATTCTACAAGCCATGTCTGCGCTCAGTTTTGAAACCTTTGCACTGACATCAACAGCAGCTCCATCCTTGGCTGCCTCTCTCAGAAGCTTGATCAACAGGTCAAGCTCCTCCTCCCTCGTGCTTCTGAAGGAATTAATTTTGGTTTGGCTTAGCAGTTCCAACGTGCACATCTTACGCATGTTGCGCCAGTAAGAGCCATATTCAACAAAGCCCAAGTTCTTCTGTCCCCAAGAGACGTATTTTTGAGCTTGATAACGTGGTCTATTGGCAAACACAAGGTCATGGGTCTTGAGGAAGAGTTCGGCAGCTTGGGGTGAAGAAACAACAACGGTGGGCACAAAACCTAAGCGTAAGAACATGACAGGCCCATATTTCTGAGCTAGTCGGTGCAGATCCCGATGAGGATTTGCTCCCAACTTGTTAAGGCTTCCCAAAATTGGCAACCCAATGGGACCAGGTGGTAAATTATCTGTCTTCTTCTTGCTTCTGCAAAGCCACAGAAAAGCAAGAGAAGCTAGAAAAATTGCTATCAAAATCATGGTAGCTATTCGGGAGAGTTGAAGTAGGGTTTTTGAGAAAGGAACTCCTGTTGATGAAAATATAACGAGGACTACAGTACTATATATACTTGCTATTTATGGTTCGGGGTCGGTTTAGAATCACATTTAAAATCAAACACTTGCTATATTTTGTCAAAGTTTGTCGAACAACGTTGAATAATCCAAAAGCTAAGTAGTTATATTTGTTCCCTTTCTCTTCATCTCTATGGAAAATACACAGGCCGTGATTTTGTTAAAAAAACATTAAAAAAAAATGGAAAGCATGCCGCAAAGCACTACTTTGTAATAAATAAATAAAACTAAAAAAATAAAATAAGACACGTTTTAAACCAAAAAATTAATAAAAACGAGCAACTTTAAGTCTTTGGATGTGTGTGTGATGTACTTTAAAGTCATGTTTTCATATACTATTTTTTTCATTTTGAAGTTGCGTGCTATATTCATAATTTTTCTAAAAAATTTCACGAATATGTATCATTACTATAAATAAATCGTTTTAGTTAGTGTAATAACAATATTTAAAATATCACACTACTAATTAAATATATAATTGTATTTTAGTCCTCTAAACAAAATATTCATAGTCTTCAAAAAATTTAAAACTTTGTTAATGAAGCAGAAACAACTTCTAACGACTCTCCAAAAATCTCATTGTTGTTCATCACTTCCACTTGGACTATCATCTCTTCCCACATAGCATACAATCACCTGATGGAGATGAACTATCCAAAATAAAAAGCAAAGTAAGCTAGTACAATTATAGACCATATAAGATATAAATCATGTCATATAAGAGGTAATTTCTCACCATGAAAACCAGCAAATCACATATAACAAAAATAAAATGTTTATCCAAATATAAAATACCCACATGGCTCTCATGACCTAGACATTTGATTCTGTATTTGGAAGACACGTTATTGAGTAGACTCAAAGTTTCTAACTTTTCATCTTATATCTATCACTCCCAAGAAATAATAAACTATGACCGATGTCTCCCTTATTATGACAGGGTAAATTTTAGGAGATTTTATCAATTCTCACAATTAGATATCTTTCTCTATGTAAATTGGTAACTAGAAGAGTTTGGATAACACACACAAAGCATATTAGTTCATTTTTAATTCAAGAAATCCAGCTATTAGCACTCTTAACTTTGAAAAGTGTGAGCTTAGTCGACGCACTATAATTAATTTTATAGCATTACTTTTAACGTGGATCTAGCCAAAGCTTCCTATATTTTTCGGACGCAAAAGGGCATAACTTCCAGCCATGCACAATTCGTTTTTTTTAACACAAATTGGACGTTAATCACTAGTTTAGGGTCGATTTTTTATCAGTTGTGTCAGTTTTACACGAAGTTAATTACTACTTTTCTTGTAGTGTCAGTAAAAATCTCTCCTATTATCTCTTTTAAGCAGATGAAGAAGTTTAGAGAAAAGGTAAGAAAATGGTTTAAATTTTTTTAGAAAGATTGTGATTATTATAAAATGTCACTCGATAATGACAAACTGTATTTATCATCTAACTTTTTAAATAATAAAATAATTGAGTGTGATTTTTAAAATGCAACTGTCACTCTAAATTCTCTAGGTTTTTACAACTGGTTCCTAACTTATATATGAATTTTGTCAACACAAATTTGAAAATATATCTCTTAACACAATCCAATCCTTCCTACAACCATCTAAACCCTAAATTACGCCATTTAGGTTAAATCTTGATCATATAACTAAAAATAGTGATATCTATTTATACTAGGGAGTAGATTTGAGACACTGTAAAATGAAAGAAATGAATGTAAAAAGTTGAAAAGTAAAGTTGGTTGTATTAAAAGAAAGAAAGGAAAAAGTAAAAAAAGAAGATAAAAATGGCAATAATTTTGTTGATATAATATAAATTTTAAAAATATACAAAATAATATTTATAAAAATTTCTTCTTATAATTAATTAACTAATTTTAATACAAAAAAATAATTTAATAACTATGACAATTATTTAGTTTTATTATAAATATTATCATATAAATCTTTTTATGATTATATAATATAACAATCAATTATATTATATAGTATTAGATAAATCTAATCGATTATGTTTTCTAATATACAATTTATTACTATTTTGATATTAAGATTAAAATTGTAAAATATTGTCCTCTTATATTAACTTTTTTTTTTTTACATATATACGAAAAAATTATTTTCCGTGAATCTACACATACATACCAACATATACCACCTATACACACACACTCACATCACATCCGCATACTCACACGCATATATATATATATATATATATATATATATATATATATATATATATATATATATATATATATATATATATATAATTTTATATTTTTTATATTTCTTTATTATAACAAAATAAATCATAATTTTATTAAACTAAATATAAAATATAAAATGTTTGAATCATGTTAACCTCAAAATTTTCACTTAAATTTTATTTTTTTAATCCAAACAATGTTAATAAATATAAAAACAGTGTGATCAAGTGTTATATTTTATTATAATAACTTGATTTACTTTGGATATAATCCACAGCTGAGAGCAAAGGTTGACCTGTTACGTCTCAAAAGGCCACTGTTTACTTTACACCTTAACCATTCGTTCCTACCAACCAATAAAATTTAGATGAGATATTAAAGATCGAAGTTGAAGGGTTGAGTGAAATTGTGAGCATATAAATAAAAGAGTTAAGTATATTTTTAGTTTCTGAACATATGATTTAAAAATGAAATTCGTCCTTGATCTGAAATTTTGATAAATTTTGTTCTTTAAATTTTAAAAATGAATGAATATAATCGTTTTAATCCAATTTTGTTAATTTTTTTTTAGGTTTCGAACGCATTTATCAGTAAATATTGAGTCGAGAATGTGTCAAACGGTGTAAACAACTCCAATATTAACATGAAACACATTCGACATGTTAAAAAAAGTCAATATAATTGGATTAAAAGGATTATATTCATTCATTTTTAAAGTTTAGGGACCATAATTTATCAAAATTTCGACTATGGACAAATTTCAATTTTTGACTAAAATTCAAGAAGTAAAAACTTACTTAACTCTAAATAAAAGTTATATGTGAATCTCATATAACTTTTTATTTAGGTGATACCAAATGAAAATTTGTCATTAATCAGGAAATGATTATAATTATATCGATCTATACATATTCAATTATGCTATATTTATGATTAATTTAATTTTTATAATCAATTGTATACATTAAATTATATTAAAATTATATATAAGATTAAAAGTTTAATTAAAAGTCACCGCACAATATGTGTAGGTGTTTTTGTACGTGTAATTTATGTGTTTACCAAAGTATAAAAGAGTGATAAGTTGATAAAAATAATATATCTTGTATTATTTAGATTAAGTTTATATAACAAATTTTAAGTTTATAATTTTACTTATCAATATCTAAGATAATTTGAGTTTGTGTTTAGTGATTATATAATAAACTTTAAATTTATAATTTTAATCGTTAAAGTCTAAAATACTTTGAGTTTGTGTTTAATTTTTTTTATATTTTTGTTATAAAGTATTGTGAGGCGTGTAGTTAAGTTATATAAAGTGTGAATGTACTTCACGTTAAAAAATTTAAAAATATTATTCATATGTTATATAAATTTTCATATAATGTTATATTATTATCTGGCTGTTGTAGTTTCTTTCTGTTAATAGAATAATACTCAGAAAAAAATGATAATGTTGTTTATGTTGACGTGTTTTTTTATTAAAATAAAACATAGTGTTTGTCTTTGCTTATATAGAAAAAGTTAATGACACAGGTTGCGAAATTTTTATCACAGATATCACTTTTTATTTGGCTTATTCGACATGAAAAGAAATTTTGGTATTTGTAAGTTAAAAGTTGATCAAATAAAAATATGTGAAAAAATAGTTTTGACTACCCATAATTTAGAACATTACCAATTACTATAAATACGTAAAAAGTGAAGATATTTATCGAACATGAGATCAGATATTTATTTAATAGGAGCATGTTTATTTCATTGGTTCACCGTCACCGCCTGACTTGCATTGCATTGAAGACTTTAACCATTGGTTCCTACCAGCCGATAAGATTGAGATGAAGAAGAGATATTAAAGGTGGATATTGATCCAATTTATATTTGGATATTTTTATGGACCTACCACCACAGTACCAAAATTATTCATATAACAATAAAAGTTACGTCACTGTGTTTGCATAATATCTGTAGTGTAATCATCCATTTAATCTAGGAAAATATTTTTTTACTGATAACTTTGTTTTAATATTTTAAGTGTTATTTTTTAAATTATTTTTTTATTTTTTTATTTTTTATTTTTAATATTTTAAAATCACTTAAAAATGTCACTTTATCTTATAAGATAAAGTTTAAAACATCATTGTTGTATAATATAATATCTAAGCGGAGGGGATATTCAAAGCAAAGATCTTTCTCACCTTTTGCTCTAAAAGAAAAATGACACATAAGTAGCAAAACTTTTCCGCAAAAATGATATTATTTAAAGAAAAAAAAAAGAAACTTAAATGAAATCGTTTGATCTTTGAAGGTGAACATTAGTCTTATTTCTGATTAGTTAGTCCTATGATTTTTTTTTGAGTTTGATCTTCTAAAAATTGAATAATGAAATTTTTATCATACTCGTCAAGCACTACAAGAATACTCCAAAATAATAACTTTTATATATATATATATATATATATATATATATATATATATATATATATATATATATATATATGAACCTACTTTAAAACATTATTTAAATTTTAAAAGTATTAAAAAATAGGTATAAATACTGAATTAATTTTCTAATTTGTTGGTTTGGTTCTGATCCCTTATTATTGTTTTGTTTTGTTATTTTGTGTTCACGGTAAGAGTAATATAAATTAGTTTTCATAAATAATTGTGTTAATATTAATATAACTCTATGATCGTGCTACTGATTTTATTGTATATTTTCTGAATTAGGACAAAACTTCTTAATAGACGAAACAAACATAAAGAGATGAATGGCCTCACTAAGCTACACTTCCATTAGTGTGCTCTCCATCTACATCAAGCTATAATCAAGTGCTTTAGACCTGGATTCTAACTTTTTCCCAAAAGGAGCGATTAGGGCAACTTCATTCACTACTCAAAATCAACAATGAGTAGAGAACATGTTATTGCTTATCTTGCTGTGACATCACATTTTTTTTTTCTTTTTTCTTTCAATTCTCATGTTTTCTTATCCCACTCTTTTTCATTTTTACTTTTCTATGATATTCAATGATATCATAGTCTCTTGCTGGCTACATTCAAACCATGGTATCAATTAATTCCCGACTTATGGATGCATGACTGTGTTTAACTTAAACAACTTACCTTTCTAATCGAATTCTTTAATAAAAGCTTAAAGTTGATATGTATTCTTTCAAAAATCAAACTTAACTTAAAAATTTATGTTTTCTATTGAGTTTTTGTGGTATTGTCCTTTTACCAAAGTTTCAAAGTTTACTAATTTGGTATATTAAAAAATATATATATTTTAAAACATTATATTGTATATTTTAAAGTTTCAATAGGAACTCCGTAGGTATGTTATAACCTTATTTGGATAATCATACCTATCTTCATTCATATTGCTAAAGGAAAAGAAAAAATTTCATGATTATTTACTGTCATTATATTATATATGTAAATTATTTGTCTATTTTGTTCATGTTGAAAAACCTTATTAACCAACCTTCATTCTTCCTTTCCTACTAGATATGATTTTTTTTTAATCCACAAATATGTATTTTTGAAATAATAGGTTTAACCTAATATCATTAAGACCACCAATTTATTTATCTGTAGTTTTAATGATTATAAATAAATGTAAAACAACTCATGCATTTAATTTTTTTTTTAACGATAGGTAAGTCCTGTATTCTGTGACATACTAGACCAATAAAAGTAAAGTTGAGCCTTACAATTAATCAATATAAAATTAAAGTCTATTATTATTATGGATCAAAAAATATTAATTTTTACTTGTGGAAATCATGGCAGGGATTCTGTATGAACATTATATTACACGGCATCTCAAATTAGTATTTTCAGAGGAGCATCGTAAAGAAATTCTCCACTACATATATTATCACGAGATATAATATGTTTATTGAGTGTAAAGTAAAAAGAGATAAATGTACCATTTTTGTCTGTCAAAATTCTTCTATCATGATGTTTATAATCTGTGTTCACTGTAACAATGATAACTTATATAGTATCTGTTTGGTACTTTCAGAAGGTCAAATAACGTACCAAGGTCCACGTGCTAGAGTTCTGTTACAATGTTCTATTGCTCAATTTCAGAAGAAATTTGTTTGTGTTTTGTTTATCGAGAGATGGCAGAAATTTTACTTTGGAGGCTGGTGACACACTTGAATTTTACTTTAAGGTCACTTATTATTTGGTTAAGATTTAATTGTATTCAATCGTAATTATTAATAAAATGTGCACCATTAATTTTTATGTGCTTGAAATTTATCTTAACTCATATAATTTTTGATGAAAAATTGATTTAATAAAATCTTATTATGAAATATTTAAACAATCTAATACAATATAATATTGATCACGTGAAGATAAATAGTGAGGGTTTTAAAAATCTCATACGTTAGTAGGGTTTAAAAATCCCATGGAGTAATGGGGTTTCAACAAACCTTAAGCACTAGTAGGAATTTCAAAAACTCTAGTGGGGATTCAAAATCCCAAGTAACTTGTGTTTTTCCAAGAATTGTTAAAAACTTCTGATAAATAAAATCATTAGTTGGGTTAAAACTTTCAGAAACGCCAAATATAACCCCTATTAAAAATAATTATTTTTCTAGTGCATGTTTTAACTATAAAAAAAATTATTTTCTGAGTTTAATTTATTAGTGATCGATTTATATACAAATTTAAAAATTAATTTTTAATAGTTAAAACTTTGATAATTAATATTTGTAAAGATTAAATCGTGATCAATTTAAAATTTATTTTAATTATCAATATTTTTAGTTTATAAATTAGTATTTAAATTAATCATTATAATATTTTTTCTTTTCATTTATCCTAATTCACAAATCTAATCATTAATAGGAGTATGTTTATTTCAAGTTTCTTCTCTCTACGTTCATCGAATCCGCCCTTTCTACTCAAAAGAGACGTGCTCCCAGTTCAACCTCCCTTAACTTTTCATATTTCTCACCGATTCTTCTTCTCTCTATACCTATTCGTACATTTTACTTTATTCTGTCTTTTTCGACTAAGGGGAATGGCTTGAAATATTCCAAATTGGATTGCAGCATGTAGAAAGGTGACTGTGCAGCAACACTTTAAAATCTAAAGGTGCGGAAATACCCAAGTATATATATATATATATATATATATATATATATA
>Ga0209589_1012485_pt1 | contig 11511 bp, 5 predicted proteins | sample CowpeawhiteBW_FD_187525 | JGI IMG/M metagenome (GOLD analysis project Ga0209589, IMG submission 187525) | Root nodule microbial communities of legume samples collected from California USA - Cow pea white BW (SPAdes) (version 2) | ecosystem: Host-associated > Plants > Roots > Nodule | place: USA...
AGGATGCTCCTTAAATTAGAACTAAAAATTAATTAAATTTTGTTTAGTACGAAGTATAGGATCAGCTGAAGGTCCAAATAAATTAAGTCTTTGATTCAGGAACTATAAGGTCTGTTTAGTGGTAAAATTTGAAAGAGAGATCATGGATTTAACTCCTCCTTCCTACTAACATTTTATAGCTATATAAGGTCGGTTTCAAGAACAACTCAAACCAAAAGAAGGGCTAAGATTTATTGTTCTGTATACTTTTTATGTGTGAAACACAGACATAAACATGAATTTGAACATATTGAATTACCTGCACTCGTCAAGATTTTCTTAAGGTCATTTCTCTTTCTGCTGTTGAGTGCATAAACAATATAATCATTTGGCAAAATATTATAGCATGACGCAAACCTTCTCCATTGGTCCCTCCATAATGACTTGCTCTCAATGAAGTTATCAGTTCTTAGATCAGGCCAAAATTTTAGCAGATCATTTTTGTTCACCTCCATCTGCATGTATACAAAGTATAGAAATATTCATCTGGAAAAACTTGAAGTGTCACGTCTATAAGTACGAGAAAAGAAAAATGAATTAAACTTCTTTCATCACTTCAACTTTCTTAATAACTTGTCCATAAAAGTTGAGGAGCGACTTATACAGAAAAGCAACAATCAAAATATAGACCCTTAATAACGTTAACAAATTTGAGGTATTTTTTGAAGAAAACTTGAAACCAAAGACAGAACATGTTATAGCTATGATGTGAATGTATGGGAATGAAAGAAATACTAACAGTGCTATTTGGCAAAGTAAATGGGGAGGGACAATATTGCTTATCAGGTCCTCCCCTTTGCCTTGGACGAAGGTAGCTAATAGTGAAATATTGGGGAACTATTTCCCTGCAACCACCATCGTGTGTTAAGCAATATGAGTTTGGCCACCTTAAGGCTAATTCAAGGTAATCATATGGGTTGGTATTGAAATATTGTGCTTCACAGTTAAGAATTCCTAAGAACAGGAAAATCAGAAGAAGCTGGCTCATTATGTAACTTTTTGTTCTTCAAGATTTCAATAGAATTGAGTTGTGGTTACATGACCAAATATCCATCCCTTATATAGTCCTCCTCACCTCACTCTTCTTCCATTAGGCCTTTACAAGTTGCTATATTGAAACAACAATTATACTAATGGAACCTACACATATTATAATAAATTTTTGTGCTTTCGTGACTCATAACAATAAGATGACATCATTCTATTGATTTCTTTCATGTGAGAATCTGAATCCAATTGCTAGTGAGTTTCTTAGAATGGATTCTACGTGAGTTCAACGAAAAGAAAAGAAAAGAAAAGTGAACCTGTTGGTCGGAAACTCTTATTACATTTGGTTTGTTTCTTTTTCCTTTTCCAATTCATATATATATATATATATATATATATATATATATATATATATATATATATATATATATATATATATTACGAAATATAGTTAATATTTTATTATATATAATAACTTATTAGCGGATTATATTATATCTCTAATCAGAAATTATGATATAATATCTTATAATATAATAATTGATTATTTAATATATCATACGTATAATACTTGATTATTTTGAAGTAATAAATTGTTTTTAATATAATAATTGATTATCTCTCATAACTATATTTTTCATTACTATTCATTCAATAGAGATTCTTACTCTCTTAGTGACTTAAACATTAAAGAGTCATTTATAGGTGGATCTTCCCTCTATTTCTTCTTAAAGCTTAAAGTTTTTTCACCAAGGAACACCAAGTCCACATGAAGGAGCTTGAACTTCTCCTTAGAGACTCCTCAACAAATTCTAGTAAGAACAATTGATGTCCACTATGAGGCATGAGTAAACTATTCTCAAACCACAACTCTTATAGTAATGTCCTGAGTCATGGATAACAATGATAGACCTTTTTTCCTTAGCCCGACTTTTGTCCTTATAGAAGGTATTTTTCGAACAAAGTTATAGTAAGACACACTCTATAAATCAAATTTTCTCTTTCAAATAATTGTTTTGATACTCCTAATCACTTTATTATCTTATATGTTACTTTTTCTAAAGTCTTTGAAATTATTGTATGAATGAATGGCAAGCACAAGATAACTCAAAATTAGTGAACGAAAAACATTGGCCATTAATATACAAAATGAATTGGTGTGAGATCGTTTGATAATAAACAATCAACAACACACCGGTTATGCATGATAGATATGATATACGATAAGAAATAGGCGAATACATTCATTAAAAAATGCCAAGAATGCTAGAATTGTGGTCCAAATTAGTAAAGAAGTTACATATAATTGATACTTCTTAGCTTTTCACTACATAGGGAGTGGACGTACTTAAATCGTTTCCACTCATAAAGAGCAAGAAAAAACTTTCAATAGTTGTGATTGATTATTTTACTAAATGGATATGTAGAGCCTTTCTGAAAAATGTTATATGCAAGCATGGTTTCTCACTTTGTTGTCACCCTTAATGATTTACAATTTATTAACTAAGGATATGAACAATTTTTGGATTTTGGTAGAACATATACAAACCAACCGGTCAAACTGACACAATGTATAAAGTTAAATCAAGTTAGTTGAACAAAACATTTGGCCAAACCAAAGGTCTATGGGCTGATAAGATTCAAAGTATATTACAAGGGATACCATAGCATTCACCAACCATTGACAAAAGAAACACCTTTCTAATTCACATATAGAACATATGCATGATTTCCATTGAAACTTCGAGAATGTTTCTTGGAAAACACATATCTTTAACGAACTTCATAATGATGAAAACTTACAAGCCGATATCAACATCATATACAAGGTACGCAAAGAAGCTTGGGTAATGGAAGTAGCAAAAGAACCACACATGTTAGATAGTTAAATAAAGGAATATGTACTCTCTTTTCTTCTAAGTTTCACAAAGCATATTTCAATTACTATTATCTTATGATAGTAAAAATATAAAGATTAATTTTTATAATTATTAAAATAAAAACTATTATTAAATTTATGAAAAATATATTAACAAAAAAGTAATTATAAAATAAATATTTTTTAAAATGTAATCATAAATAATTTTGTTTATTAGAGATATTTAATTAAATTAAAAAAAATAATTATAGAAATAAAATGATTAAATAATTAGTAAGAGTAAAATGGATAATTATATATATATATAAATGATTACTAAGCAATTATAGAAAATAAATTTGAGAAGAAGAAATATTGTTGAAAATATATTTAAATATATTATGAAATAATTTCAAAATTAAATCAAGCACTTATTGTTAATCATATTAACATTAAAATAAAATTTTGTGCGGGTGATTAATTTTATCTAACAACGGATAAATAACAATCGTACATAATGTATATTATAAAAAAATATATAAAATATGGTTAATGAGTAGTTAGTTGATTTAAAGTTAGTAGGAACAAAAGGTAAGATATATAACTTGAAGTGACATCGAAAGTTAAAATACAACTTGTAGTAGCTTAAAATAAAAATACAAGTTGTAGTAAAGCCAAAGAGATGCGTTTTAAATGTTTCACTTTAGCACTTTCTTTTTTTTTAAACATTCACTTTAGCACATCAAAATATCAAATGTGTTCATGTAAGGATAGACTACAACCTACTCTAGTAAAAAACCACCAACCATTAAAAAAATATAAACCAATTATTCAATTGTTTATTTTAAAAAGCACCTTTTTCTGGCTGATTTTATTACTAGAAACCATTAAAAAGTTTCCTTAATTAATTCATAACTACTAACACTAAGACTGCTCTTTACCATACCTAGTTTCGAGAAATAACCCGTTTAGAGGAAAGGATCCACACACATAGGGATACTATATCAAAAATTTTATAAAATTCTTCAAAGATTACACTTTTGAATAAAGTAAAACACCAAAATTATTGAATATCACAAGAATTTTATCCACTACACTAAGATTCCACTTACAAACCTAGAATGATACCAGAAACCACACAAACACATAAGAACAACCAAACCTAAGTGGTAGCTCTCCCTAGCCAACCAAAATATGTTTTCTTCTAGCTTCAACACAAGCAAAAATGCTCCAAGATTCAAATGATCTTCAATCACTAGTTGCACACTATGTAGTCTAGAGGGAGATTTTTTCCAAATTCATATCATTGTTTTTGTGCTCAGAAATCTCAAGTGTTACTCCATTCTTTGAAAAACTAACTAATATAGCTCGGTCATAAGTGAATTCAAGAGGTTGATTTGTCCATAAAATCTGTTGATTTCTCTTGACTTAAGTGAATTTAATTGATAAAATAACAATTCAACTAATTGAATACATTCATACCATAACTATATGCAACAAGCCTTTTAACTAGTTAAAATCCTTTTAGCAAATTGAAAAAGGCACACATACACAAAAGACATCTATTATCATATAGTCTATGAATACAATATAATCTTCAAGCTTTGAGATCTTCTTGATAACTCCAAATCCAATACATCAAAAGCTTGATCAACAACAAATCTTCATCTACATCAACCACACATGATCTCATGCACTTGCTTCATCAAATCCATGCACCAAGGTCACTTGTGTTAACACATAGGGCTTAAGAGCGCACTTTGTTGACCTTCTTCAAGGCCTTGGGTACGAAGCATCATCCTTGTAGACCAAGGAGACACCTAACATGACCTAGGTTGCCCTAGTTCTAGAAGCTATGTTTGTCTTATATCAAAGAAGTCCATGCCAAAGCTTAAATAAGGAAACATATCCCCATTTATAAAAGCATTGATCATTTTGAATAGAAGTTACATTGTGTTCATTCGTGTGAGTAAGAGTGCTCTAACACATTTCTATACTTTATTAATGCATTAGATACATCTTCCTCATTGAACGACATTAAATTTTTGTTGATGCATCTAACGACGATGCTAAGTGGATAAAGAGGTTCACACACTTTGTTGACGTATAGGCTACACGTGTAATTTAAAAAAAAAATCTTATTTTTTTATTTTTCTTTTCTTTTATGTTTTTTCTCTCTTTTTTCTTTCCATTTTTCATCTTCTCGTTTGTACGAGTCATACATTTGCACTAAGACCACCACTATTGCCACTCCCATTGCCAACCGAAGACACTAACGATAGCGTCGGTCACCACCCGAGTGTCGTCGACGTTCACATCCTCCCTCCATATTCTTTTTCTTCAACATGAATACCAAAGGCAACTCAGCTAAAACTCTTTGCATGCTCATCGTCACGAGCCTCTTGCAAATGGTCATTATTGCCTTCGCTAACGTCAACACCTTTCCCTTTTCTCCTTCTCTCACACATGAAACTAGGAAGCTTCCAGCATATGATATTGCTTCACTTACATATCGAACAAACTCACCACCGACGATGTCGTCATTGGCCATATCTATTTCTCCTTCGGTGTGCAACTGAAGCGTTACCAAAAGAAACTACTTTCATCATGCTTCTTAGTGTTCCTATTTCTGATTCCTTCTTATATTCTTGTTTTTGAGGATTTGAATTATGGATTGTAAAAGGGCGGAGGAGAATTACGTGAGTGGTAAAGATGATGATGAAGGAATGCCTTTATGATTGTGCTCTAGTTTTTGTGTGTTGTATGCTCATGGGGGAATTGAAAGGATGAAAATGCTAGTGATTTATTGTAATTAGTAGAATAGGTATCTTTTTGGCCTTGTATAATGGATCAATTTGTCTAGGATTTTCTTTGGACCTTGTATTTTGACCTAGAGGTGTAGTGTAGGGTTTTTAGGCCTAAGGCTGACACTTAAGAAGGCACCTGTGGTTGACCACAAGTCAAAAATTTAAATTAAGTAAAATAAAATTAAGAAGCAAATAGAAAATAGGTTGATTATTTTATTAGATTTTTAAATTAATCAATGTAAATTCTCAATTAATTTATCTTCATTTTTAGCCAAAGTATATTCTCAATTAAAAGCAAGAACATTGTAGATTAATCATAGTAAATTTAATCAAAATAACTTCTCAATTAAACATTATTATCCCTAATCATGTCTTTTCTTTACTTCTTATATCAAGTTAAAAGCTAAGTAACCAAAGTATCTCTTGATTTATTACAATTAAGGTTTTCACCTTTAAGTAATTTCTCAATTATTGGTATTCTATCATATGAAATTTTCTAACTTTAACGAAAGTAACTTCTCAATTAAAATTAAAAAACCTTTCACTCGTGTGATTGCTATGTTATGTAGATTTAATATGTTAACGTGATATAATGTAAAACCCATCACTTTTACTTAATTCAGATATAAAAGTGATGGACAATAATAAATTACAACAAAAATAAGAAAGAATAAACAATTACAAAAGAATCATCCTAGAAGCTTAGCACTCAATGGGAATTAAAAATAACATAATAATGGAAGAAGAAAGATTGGAGGACGTGAAAAAGAGAGTGAAAAGCTAGGATAAAAGGGGATGACCAAAATTGGCCTCCCGAAAGGATTCCTATGCTCCCTGATGAATTCTGCTAAGTCTATTTATATAAATCGAGTTGGTCTTTTCTATCTTTTCTGTTGATGGAATCTTCTTTATGTTAATGTAATCTTCTCCAATTATGTTTTAAATAAATCTAATATCTTCGTAATATATTGTGTTCTTATGGATAGTGAAAAATATTTACAAGATCGTGTGAGATTTCAAAAGATTTTGTAGTTATTATCTTTTTATATTTTGAAATATAATTAAACAAGATAATTATTTAAAAATGTCAAACCAAATATTTTAAGATATATTTGAGCCAAATAATCTTTTATCATAAACATTATGGCATTATCAAAGCCTTTTTGGTAGAAAAAATAAAGAAAACCATTTGGTCCAATTTTTATTGCATGTTCCCCCTTTCTTACATAGCCCCATTCCAAGAATTAAGTGCTAGCCCTCTTGATAGCTGTCAACACCCAATTTCGTCCGGGTAAAAAAAATAATTTTGTTTTTAGAAAATAGATAGGAAGAGGAAGAAATAAAAAAAAACAAAAAAAGAACAAAAGAGCAATGAACATTGATTTGAGTATGGATATATTCCTACTTTATTTTCATCTCATTTTAAATTTAGTTTAATCTTGTTTTATTTAATCTTGATTTCTTTATCTTGTTTATTTTATTTTATTTTATCTTTTTTATTTTTAGTTTTACTTTTAGTTTTTTTTTTATTTTAATTCTTAATTTTGATTTTAATCATATTTTGTTTACTTTTTTTATTTTATTTTGTTTTATTCCCTTTTCAAAAAACATGTATATAAAAAATGAAAAAAAAAATAGAACAAAATGTTAACGTAAGGTCTCTGGTATTAGGACCTAAGGTCTCTGATGGGTAGGGGTGGTAGCTAGCTGACCATAGTCATGATGGCTGAAGAAGGAAGGAGCAGGAAACAACATATGATTTCAGCCTTATCCCACGTCTCGATTTAGGAAATGAACAGAGCAGAGGCACAATAAATATCATCAGGGTCCCTTCATTCAAGGGGGTCTTCACCTTCTTCACTCAGGGGACTTTCCTTCATTCTGTTCTCTAAAATAAAAAATAAAACAACACCTTCATCTTCCCTAACCTTCTTCCAACGACACCACCATAATCCATAATCCTTTCATTTTCACTCCACCCCAATATTCCTACGCAACACAAATTCTCTCTCACGCGTACATTTCATCTTCTACCTACACCAAATAACCAAAAATAGAGAGCCTCCATTCACCTTCCCCAAACACACTTCATTCACATAACCATGCTATCCCATCCCATTGAGCTCTCCATTACCTCTAAAAATCATTCATCCCCATCCATGCAAACACAAATGGAAAACAGTGAGACAAACGAAAAATAGTGAGAGGAATGAGTTGGAGTCTCAAACAGAGGCAGTCTTGATCCCGACGGCCAGAGGGTTGGCTTCTGTGGTGCTCGTGGACCCAGGCACGGTGGTTGCGAGTCGCAAATCCTATTGCGACGTTCTCTCTTGAAGGAAGAGAATCAAGGATTGGAGAAGAATGAAGGACCGACAGTGGCTGAAACAAGTGGCAGAAGTCTCCGGCAAGCATGGTCTTGCGACTGTGAGAGGATTTGGTGCCGTCTACGACGACGAGGAAGAAGAGGCGACCACTGTCTCGCACGCAGGAAGAGGAAACGAGAAGGGGGAAGATTAAGAATGATCTAGATTTATAGGTGTTTTGAGAATTTGATTGTTGACTGCCTCATGAATCATGATCACTTAATCATTTGAAAGGAAAACTCTGTAGAGTCATCAATGTGGTTTGGATATTGAAACCATCAATGTGGAAAGTTTATCCAAAGTTAAGTTTTCTCACCGAAAAAAGAAATTGTGCAACATCTATTGAGTTATACATAAAATCCTTTTATGATCAATCATGTAGATCGTGAACCAGTCTACATAGATTATTTTAATATACAAAGAGTAAATGACCATTAAGAAAACCTTTATAATCAAGTAATTCTTGTTATAAAAATCAATCTGATTGATCACTTATGCTTATTAGCTTTTCAATATGCAAAGATAAAAGCTATAAATAACTAGATTATATTAAAATAAAGGTAATAGATGAGGTTTTATAGACGTCTTAGGATTAATCTGATGAAGTAAAACACATATTGTCTAATTAGTTCAAAACACATTATCTGGTCAATACAAATTACACATCAACCGATATGTAAAATTAGTATATGGTCTGATATTTAAAAACTACATATCATTTGCTGAAGTGTATACCTATACCATTTGATGATTTAATTTATACCACTTGACTTGTTCAGATTATATTTTCACCTCTATTCACTTTATTGCAATGTTTTCGTTAGGACGAATAATTTAAATCACTACAAGAATGTGTCGTTTTAGCTTACAATTTATGGCGTCAGATGAGTGTAGGATGCAAAAATCGTCGGCCAAACCCACACAAAATCGATAGTAACAAAAAAATTATTTAGAAATCAAAATTATTTATTCACTCAAATGAAGAAATTATTAATTTAGGCTTATTGTCGATTTGGCCAACACAAACCAACCGAATCAATGACGTTAGATGGTCGACGCATCACATATTAAATTGTTTGCTTTGGACGGCCCATGCATACAATATTGAGGTAAAAAACATGGCATTTTTATTAGCTTAACTTATAGGGGACTACTCAAATTTCACTTTTCACCCTCCCTCAAGTCACTCTCGACTTTTCCCTCCTTCCTTGTGGTGAGTGTTTTCTTTCACTGTTGCAAAGGTTGGGCAACAATAGCAAGACTTTGATAAGGCCAGTTGCTTAGAAGATGCCACATGTTGCGACGAGGCGAGGTTCTGCTACAATACAAGCTGCTTTGGCGAGGTGACTATTGTGACGAGCGTCGAGGCTTGAGTGAGAAAGTTCGCTACGCGAGCCTCCTTCACCCTACAATTTCTCGTCAACAACACAACATAGCAACGCCCTTCTCTTTTACAAAGAGTGATTGAGAGGCAGTTAAGATTAGTTTCTTTTACTTTTCCTTCTCCTATGTGATTGAGTTATGCAGAAGAGTTGGAAGCATGTCCATTGTAATGGGTTATATTGGACCTTGCAAGCAAATTACTTAAGTAACTATTATACCATTCACATATTGAGTTGATTTTTTAAGGAATACATTTCTTTCATTTTTTCCTTTATTTTACACATCAAGACAATTAAAATGTTTCGTGTTGGTCATATTTTCTCTTTTTCAATTTATCTTTTTATCTCCCTCTTTCCTAAATTTGTTTTTAGCTTTTCACATAAATCTTCTTGACAATAAGAAGATATTATGATGACATAATAGGTGAATAAGAATGAAAGTTGATGCCACAAGAGCACAAGATTTGGTGATTGAGCCAATGAATTTGGTTTTTATCATAGGATAACTCTTTTTTTTTACATTTATTTGAGTACTCTCGTTTTAACCTTTATAGAAGAACTCTTCTATTTACCTTTATTAGTGAATTATCTTTTTTCCCTATAATAGTTTGGATAAAAAAAACTCATGTAAAGTAGTTGTTCAACTTTACAATTATGTGTTATAATTGCTAACAATTTGGTGTTGGACATGAAGAAAGAATGGATCATAGCTAGATGTATAACATGCTTGATCCTTTAAGGAGACATATGAAAGAGTTCATTGATTGAGTTACAAATTTTGTATCCAAAGCAGTGGAGGAACCTAGCTTCATTTTAGATGGAGGGATAAGGTTTCAGTGTGTCAATTGTAAACGTGAGAAAATCCAAAAAGCATCGTATGTGAGGCTCATTTGTTGCAAATTGGATTTATGCCAAACTACGACATTTTGGTTAACCATGGAGAACAGGGATCAAATTTTTAGAGCTTAGGTTATGCATCTAGTAGCTACGAAAACATGAATCGTGAGGGTTAATTTGCCTCAGTGATTGAAATGGTGTATGATGCTTGTATACATACATGTGATCCGAGAGATTTTAATGGTAATGTGGAGAATAAAATTTTTTGTGAGGAGTCCTTTAATGGTGAAGCGTAAAGTTTTATAACATGCTCACCAATGCAACTAGTTTCACAAATTTCCCAACAAAATTCCTCAAACACAAATTATGCTTACAAAAAAAAATAATAAAGTAACTAAAAAAAATAACTAAAGAAAATAAAATAAATGTTAGAAAAAAAATTGAGAGAAAAAAATGTTAGTGATAAACAAAAAATAAAAATAAAAATAAAAATAAAAAATAAAAAAATAAAATCAAAAGAATAAAAATAAAAATAAGAACTAAAATGAAAAAAATTCTAACTGTATTCCCCGGCAACAGCGCCAAATTTGATATCGTTGTCGTTGACGCGTTCAAATTAAGACTACTTATCTATAACAACTTCAGTATTGTTAAGAAAGTAGTCAACAAAATAGAAAGGGTAAAGTAACCCAAAGTCGTCTCCCAACGAACACGGAATTGATTTTTAACAAATTAGTTCTTATAAAACTATACAAAGCGGTTAGTGAAATAAAATAAAAAATATAGGGGATTAAGATAAACAAAGATAGAAATAAAATTTAAAAGATAAAAAGAAATAAAAACAATAGTAAGAAAATAGATTGATTCCATTGCTTTTTCAAAATAGATTCATCATCGGTTATCTAAAGATTATTGCTCAATTAACTATTGTTATAGATTTAAAAATTAATCAATGTAAAGTCTCAATTAATTTGTTGGCGTTCTCACTTTTAACCAAAGTACAATCTCAATTAAAAGTGAGAACTTTTAGATTATCAACAGTAAATTCAACCAAAGTACAGTCTCAATCAAATTTACTATGCCTAATCATGTCTATTCTTTATCTCCCCACTAAATAAAAAGCTTAATTAATCAAAGTAAAGTCTCAATTAATTGTAGTTAGAGTAAATACCTTTAACCAAAGTAAAGTCTCAATTATTGGTAAAAACTCATTTAATCATATGAAAGTTTCTAAATAA
>Ga0209589_1012487_pt1 | contig 11508 bp, 4 predicted proteins | sample CowpeawhiteBW_FD_187525 | JGI IMG/M metagenome (GOLD analysis project Ga0209589, IMG submission 187525) | Root nodule microbial communities of legume samples collected from California USA - Cow pea white BW (SPAdes) (version 2) | ecosystem: Host-associated > Plants > Roots > Nodule | place: USA...
TTTCACATATTATAAATCATATCAAACTTTAAAGAATGATATTCATACATAATGAAATTGTATTACTTTTTCAGCGATTCAAGAATCCATCACCTCTGCCAGATGACATTATCCACACACTAAGATAGGAATGGGCGACATATCTATTGGAGAGATGGAGTTGATACCACATGAATTAGAACTCCTTTCAAAAACTTTATTGTACAAGAATTTCATGTTGAAATTTTTAGTTTGTTGTTATTTATATTAGTTTATAATATATGTTGAAACTTAAGTTCTATTATATATAACTGTAACTCCAGAATTGTGCTGAAAGTATTATGAAATTGTTCTGATAATTTTCTGATTTTCAGGTGTATGGATGTTGTAAAGACAGTCAATTTTTTTTTAAAAAAATGGAGCAGTTTGACGTCTGGTGTGCCCTGACAGACATTATTTAACGTCTGATCGTACTAGGGCCGACGTTATTTAACGTCTGACGGGCTCTGACAGACGTTAAACTGCTCAGGTTTTTCCCTCATTTTAGCGCGAAAATTGACGTCTGTGTTACTAGCCCCGACGTTGGATAACGTCGGACTCCTAAAAGACCAACGTCAAGTGACGTCTGCTATTTTTCCGACGTTATTTTGACGTCATGCGATACGACGTCGGTGTTTGGGTAGACGTCAAAGGTCGAAAATGTCGGACGTTAAAAGGCTTTTTTGTGTTAGTGTTCTTAGGTATACTTGTGTCTTATTACGCGATGGAACACTATTAACTATTTTATTACACGCGACAATTGATTCACCTACAACAATCTTTCCCTTAGCAATTGTCCTACTATTTAAGAATCCCACTTGGATTGTGACTTGACTCACCTGGACCACTAGGTCGAAAGTTATAACTATTAGTCAGGGTGCAACTCTTTTTATTTAAGAGTGTATTAGCCCAAACGTCACAATTCGATTGTGACCCGACCCACTTGGCCTCTGTCACGGACAATTGATGTCACACTGCAACAATAAATACAAGCTTGAAGTGTCTTTGACTCGAAATCAAAAAACGTGAGAGAGTTATCTATGTGTTCTCTATTAGTAAAGTGATTCTCGGGCAAAATGTTTTTCCAACAGTTGCTAATAAAATAATTTGTTTGATCAAAAATATTATTCTAAAATACACTGCTTATTCAAAGCTATTTTCTTTTACTTTGGTTTCTCATTTCTCCTTCGTGACTAATGTAAATATGAAATATTTTGTTAACTAATTAGTTCGCAGTTGGATTTCGTTTCCCCTCTTTCTTTGTTTCTTTGATGACTACTATAACAGTGAAAATTTTGGTCACTGAATAGCAGCTTCATTAATGCTCTATGTATCCTTCGTTGACGGGTCTCCCTATTACGAATTTTCCCCAACAATTTAACCTTGTACGTCTGTCGGGTAAGGCTGTTCGAATTTATTATTTCATTTAAGAAATAAGTACAAAGTAGAGGGGCAGTTATGATCAACCCAATAGTACTTTTTCTCAACATCTACCAAGAAGTAACTACGAACACGACAAACCTCGTCATGAAAAACAAAAAATTATTTAGACTTTCTTTGAATCCTTAAAATAGAAATTTCTTATTAAAAAAACTTAAAATAAATGCAAAACAAAAGACTTTAAATCATGTATAAAAAAGTTATTAAGAAACAATTAAATTAGAGATAAAAACTATTAGCCATTATATTTATTAAGGTAGAGACCGGTTTATAAACCAAAAATTACTAGTATCTAAAATATATATATTATTGATAAAAAATTATAATTGATTTATGAATTAGAATACAAATTAGTCTCTGATATCACTTATCAAGGTTTTACATCTTACTATATATTATTCATTCTAAATTATAGACTAATTAGCATCAATGATGGATAGTAAGTAGTTAAACATTTTAATAGTTAATGTTAAATACCAATTAATACTCTAATTCATAAATCAATTATAAATTTTTATTAATAATAGAAAATATTTTAGATACCAATAATTGTTAATTTATAAAATGGTCTCTAATTAATAAAAGGTTAAAATACCTTTTTGGTCTCAATTTTCGTCAAGTTTTTTCAAATAAGTCCTAATTTTGGTTTTGTGTTCAAATAGGTCCCAATTTTCGTCAATTTTGTTCAATTGGGCCCTTTTTTGCTAATACTATTTAAATCATTAACAAACAGTGACTACCACATGTCACTTCGTGGTTTTTTTGAATTTTTTTTATTTTTTTAAATTTTTTTTAAATGTCCATGTGTCAACCTATTAGCGTGTCAAGTGTCAAAGTCAATGTTCTAAATTCAATTTGGTCCCTATATTTATTATTTTTTTTTCAATTAGGTCCCAATTTTTGTTAACATTAACCAATTTGGTCCCTCTCCAAATTAAAACCAAATTTAATTTTTATATTAACATTCACATTTTTTATTAAATATTTTTATATAATATATTAAAAATTAAATTTGGTCACATCTTCGATAGGGACCAAATTGGTTAATGTTAACAAAAATTGGGACCTAATTTAACAAAAATAACAAATATAGGGACCAAATTGAATATAGAATATTGACTTTGACACGTGGCACACTACTGGGTTGACACGTGAACATTTAAAAAAAATTCAAAAAAATAATAAAATAAAAAATTCAAAAAAACCATGAAGTGACACGTGGCACGCTCCTGGGTTGACATGTGTACATTTAAAAAAATATTAAAAAAAATAATAAAATAAAAAATTCAAAAAAACCATGAAGTGACACGTGGCACGCTCCTGGGTTGACATGTGTACATTTAAAAAAATATTAAAAAAGTTTAAAAAAAAATAAAAATAAAAATAAATAAAAATAAAAAAATTCAAAAAAACCACGAAGTGACACGTGGCAGTCATTGTTCATGGTCGTTAATGATTTAAACGATGTTAGCAAAAAGGGATCCAATTTAACAAAATTGACGAAAATTGGGACATATTTGAACACAAAACCAAAATTAGGACTTATTTGAAAAAACTTGACAAAAATTGGGACCAAAAAGGTATTTTAATCTTAATAAAATGACTAATTATTTTTTATCTCTAAATTTACCTATATTTTAATGAGTTTTTTGTGGTGTTATTTTTCGGTCATGACTATTGTTGGGCATCACTAAAAGAAGTGAAGTCTTTACTAAAAGAGTAATAGAATAGGCTTCGATTACTTTACAAATATTGTCTCAATAATTTAAAAAATGTCAATGCTATTTTTAAAATGATTTTTTGAGTGTCAGACTATAGGTTTCAATTTTACAAAGAATCGAAACCTATACATTTGCTTAGTGTTTATTTCTAAAATTTTACATACACACACCTAGGGATCCATTGCATAAACTTGCCAAAAAAAACATGATTTTAACATTAATTAAGCAAAAACAAATAATATTGAGCTTCCCTAATAACCAAAGTTTTTTTTGACAAAAACGCAATGCATCCTTACTACACATTCATCAAGCAAAAATTCAAAATTTTATTTTGACACTTCAATAAAAAAAAAAACATGTTTTGATCATCACACTACACGAAAATCATTAAATAACAACCAAATTTAAAATCCAAAATATTGACTAAGTTAGATATCATGGTATAAAATAAAAATTATTGGTATCTAAAAATATATCTAGAATAAAAAATTATAATTGATTTGTAAATCATAATCTAAATTAGTCTTTGACATTAGTTACATAAATTTTAATTATATACTATTATTAATTCTAAGTTGGACTCTAATTTTAAATTAGAGATTAATTTAGACACTAATTTATTAATAATTAAAAGGCAAGTAGGCATAATTTTGTTTGAAGAAAAAGGCCAGCAAAACGAAAGAAAAGAGTGTATAAGTTTTTAAATTAGATCATTTTATAATTTTTTAAGTAAAATAAGTCTTTTAAATTAAATATTTAATAAAACATTTTATTTTTTATTTAAAATCTCTATTTAATCTTATTTATTTATTTTCTTTTCCAGGTGTAAAAAGTTTTAAAGACTATCTATGTGTTTTTTTTTTCTCTGAAAACTTGAGCTAAAAGCTTATTTATTCTGTTATTAGCTTTGTCGTGTAACTTGTTTCGTGGTCTGATCACTGATTGTTCAATTCCCGTCAAACTTTGATATCCATGGCGCAGCTAGAAAACGGTTCAGAAATAAACTTCTCATTTGCTGGAATGAAGAATTTAGTTAACCGACTCCCTTCACCGTTCAACCTTAAGACCATACCCGTCATTGGTAATCATTAAAGTATGCAACTAATTGTGTTATTTATAGGAAGTAAAATTTAAATGAACTCTTTCACCTTGAACTGTTTTCAGCTTTGATTGCATGCTACACCGTTATGGAGTTGTTGGTGGTGTCTACTTTGGTGGATTACTTGTCGGATTCAGGGAAGGTGAAGGATCTACGAATAACTGCTGCTTTAAACAATCTACAAGATAGTCTATCGTCTCTCCTTTTCATTTTTGTTTCTCTGATCTCAGAAGCATATACGGGTCCTTTCAATATGATCACCGTTTGCTCTGCAGCTTCCATCCAGGTAACATACATATATATAAATTTTTATGCCAACCTTGAAGTCAACTTGACAAAACAAAAAACTCTCATTCTGATGGCAGGGTTTGATGCTACTATGGATATCAGCTTCTTCAGCATTCCGTGCAGTCTATGCAGCCATGTTGTTCCTTGCACTAGGGAAAAGTGGTCAAAAGCTTTTAGAAAATTTTCTAGAACATCAGGAGGAAGCGACACTTATTGAAGCAACAAAAAAATGCGAAATAGAATATGGAAGCACAATAAAGAAAAATGAGGAACTATTGTTTTTTGTTGGATTCCTGGCAATAGTATTTACAAGTTTTTTCATTGAATCTTACGAGGAACTATTCAGATATTTAGCAGTTTCCATGGGAGGGGGTTATCTTCTATTCCTCTTTGGAAGTACGAAGTATAGGCACGAAAAAGTAGCTGTTGAAAGCAATCTAGGGAGGATCTTCAGAATCTGCAAAGCAACTTGTGGGAGAAAAAAGTCAGATTTTCCAGCCTCTATAATTCAACAACAAGATTCAAGACATCTTGAAGTAAGTCCCGACACGCAAGAAGGGGATGGGAGAGTTTGCACGGTAAAGGACGTGAGGGATGTGAAGAGCCTTGTTCCTATGTTCCGCCTCTGCTTTGCCTTCTTTGCTTACAGTTTACTCGTGGCTACTGGGAACACATATTTTGTTGCACAAGCTAGCACCATGCTAACAACCAAAGGTTTTGATATCTCTAAACTCTTTTTGATCAAAACCGGCGTGGGAAAAGTGTCGCAATTCATCTGCTTTTTGATCATGGCATGCTTGCGTTGTATGAGAACTACAGATTTTACGTCGAAAAGATTTGCAGTCGGGACTTCGATTATAAGGATTGTTTTTGGCATGTTCTGTGCCGTAATTTGCTGCTTGGTAGCACGGAAAGTGGAGTTTCAGAGATTGTCTTTGCCTGTGATGATAGATGAGAATAACGGAGAACGGATACGTCCAGTAAGAATCACAGCCTTAGTTCCGCAGTTTATACTTTTGGGAATGACGGAGGCACTTGTTGAGGGCGGTTTAGAGAGTTTATTTCTTGCCCACGTCGCAAAATCAATGCAGAGTTTTGTGGATTCCTATAGTGAATTGGTGCATAGTATTGGCAAACTCTTCCTTATTCCACTCGTCTTAACTTTCGGTGGCAGCTGGTTCAAGGAGAGTATAGACACTACCCATTTAGACAGGTTCTATCTGATGTTGGGAATATTGAACGCAGCCTTCCTCCTTGTTTTTATATACTCCTCCTTCAAATACTCATACAAGGGGATATGTTATGAGGATGACGATGATCATCAACCTGATACAGAGGCTTTCAATGAACAAGGTAAATATATATAGTCTTTTCATTCTTTTCGATCTTTTTTATTTCATATTTGGTTTAAAGTTTGGGTGCATTTAAGTAGAAAGTTCAAATGTCTAGGCTATGAACTATCTTTCTCTTTATAATCAGGGTTACACATTAACAATAACTTAAATCTCTATACATATGTTTAAGACATGAAATATTGGCAAAATATTTTTATCTTTTCTTTTTAAACATTAACAATTTTTTTCTTTTATATGTATGATTATAGGAAATCTTTTTAATCTATCTACTACCATAAATCGATCTCAAGGTGACTTTAAGAGACATAAGGCTTTGAACTCCACTTTCCCTAAATTCAATTATGATCGGCGAATATCGTATGGGATCACAAATCTCTTAGCTTAGTATCTCGTAGCTCTCTAAAACTCCGATATTACATAGTACTCCAATCTTGAGTTGATTTAGGCATAAAGGAACTATGTTAGACATTTACTACAATAAAAATTATTCATTAGCAACTAATTTTAGTAATTAAAGTGGTTAGTGATTGTAGAGACTAATATAGATATCAATTTATAAAATAAAAATTTATTGGTTACTAAAATAGTCATTATTATAAATAAAAAATTATAAATAGTCTCTAAATTGGTTTCGGTAAAACCTAACTCTTCCTCTCATTGAAAGATAAGGGTGCCTTTTTCAAACTAGGGGTGTTAAGAGCACTCCATGCCTTGGGCCATGCATCCCATCCAACTATCATGAAGCAACCCAAATAGTGACAAGATGGCAAAATAAAATTATAAAGTAGTTGTACCATAGTTTATTGTAAAAAACTATAGAAAAATTTTAAAAAGAAAAAGTTAAATTTGGGTTCGGGAGTCAATTATATGTGAGAAAGGCATCAAAACCCCGCAACTCTTTCCTTAAGAATTATCAAGTAGATTTAAGACTAGACATGAAAAAAAAATTTAATTATTACACAAATCCAAGAATTGACATAATTAATAATCTTTTAAAATTTATTATAAGAATTTCAATTATCAACTTGATTAACTTTAGACTGAGGAAAGAATTTTTGAAGAAATTTTTGGACATCTCATTCAGTCATGCTATTTTCAAGGAAAGAGTGCAATACCTTTGCACTTCCTACCGAAGAAAAAGGAAACAAACTCAAGCAAATAGCATTGTCAAGTACCTAGTTTATTTTCACCATGTTTAAAATTTCTAGGAACGTGGCCAAGTAATTATATGGGTTTTCATATGATAACCCATGAAATTGTATGTTCTGCACCAAATGTATAAGGGCAGGCTTCATCTCAATGTTTGTTGTAGCTATGTTGGCCTGGCTATGTTGATGAAATTGAGTGGGCTTGTGAAAGTGGCATAATCTCCCAAAGTATGTTGTTCTTCAACCATATCCACCTTTTCTTCCTGATTTATTGGTTGCTTATGTGCGTGATCAAATAAATTAGTTGTACTTTCTGCGGTTGTAGAGGAAGCTTCAAGTGCTTTGTGGATTAGCCTTCTTCTGATATTGTTATTTCTTCGAGTTGTTCTTTTAGTCTACAAATCGTAGAGTAATTGATCAGCCAAAACACTGGTCTCATGTACAGTAAAGGAAACTAGAAGGAACACATTAAACAGTGTAGAACAATAAAGATAGATTTTTTCCTAATTTTCTATTTCTTGAAATAAATAATAAAAAAATCTAAATCAGTAAACAAACACAATTAACTAAACCAACTTTAATCCGCCGCAACGGCTCCAAAAACTTGTTACGTGATTGGAAAGTGTACCAAATTGCATAAGTAATAGAGTGGACAAGTCTAGATATAGTTCCATTGGAGACTAATGTAATTTAAATTTAATGGATTGTTTACAAATAATTTAACAAAGAACAAAACATTTTGGGTTTAGATTAAAAATTAAACTTAGAAATAAATGTAAAGAATAAATAGAAATTGGCACAATGAAAATAAATAGCTTGATTTAGAAAAATATGTGATAAAAGCTTCATTGGGATTGGATTTCATGAATCTATTCCAATTAAAAACAACAAACAATATATTTCTAATCCCTGACTCTAGCATTCACGCCACTATGTAACAAGCCCTAATGTCTTAGCAATAAGTCTAAACTTTAATAAGAACTAATGTCTTAGACCTTTTCTTATTAGGAGTTTGCATTAAGCCCTCAATTCAGATGTTAATAATGACCAATGATATACTTTATGTCTAGATACACAATCATTTAGTTGTTTATTCTAGGGTTCTAAAATCGTGTCCAATGATTAGATACCAACAAATATGGAATCAATAATTATCATGCAATTAAATCAAGAACAAAACATAAGAGTATGAAAATAAATATATTGAATGAAGAATTCATGGATAATTAAGAATACATTACACCCAACCCCATGAATGAGGGAGTCAGATACTCCTAAACATACTAAACATTGCACTGATGATGAAATTAATTGCATCCAGTCTTCGGAATGCCCTTATACTGTCAAAAGTAGTTAGATCAAGTTTCTTTCTCTCTAAGTGTGTGTTTTTGACCTATGTTAGGCCCTCAATTTATATACTTTCATAATTGGATTTGGACTTAATTTAGTACTTGAATAAATTGAACAATTTAGTACTTAATCCATATATATATATATATATATATATATATATATATATATATATTAATTAGTGGATATTCCATATCTTTGAATTATTTTTCAATTATTCTGACCTGTAATTTGAGTAACCAACTTTGATAATCTATTGATAATTTTTTCAAATCTATGAGATTTTCACTTATTTACAAAATATAATCCACACATTTATCTTTTTCACTTTTATTGAATAAAACTTAAAATATCAAATAAAATCAAAAAATAAAATAACAACTAAACATAAAAATAAAATTAAATAAAAACATGATAATGTCAATTATTAGTCTTCCTTCTAGTAATACTTTTAGTAAACCACCAAAGAAGAGCCTATCCATCCTTATGATGAGTGACTCATCAGTCTTGGTCACTAGATAAAAGTGTTGGTAAAAGAAAAGATGCTTTTTCATCCCATGGTGTGTTTGTAAACTCATTAATGCACTTCTTTAATGAGTTTGGAGAGCGTTCAACAACAAAACAATAATACACACTCAAACAATTTTAGTCTTAACACATACTAGGGGGAATTTTGACGAGAAAACTTTAACATTCTGAAGCTTGTTCCCAGAACATATATAGCTGATCTTAGTTGTTTTAAGAACAACCCCCAATCGAGATGAGTCACACTTTGACATTTTGTTGGCAAACCAATCTTAGTTATTCTATGATCAACCTTTAACTAAGTTGAGTGATAATTTATAATAGAAAAATCTTAGTTGTTCTAAGGTCAAGCTTTAATGGAGTTGAGTAGTAAGTTTTTGTAAATTGATCTTAGTTGTTTTAAGATTAACCTCAGTTGAGTTGAGTGATAATTTATAATAAAATGATATTAGTTGTTCTTGGTCTCTATTTATGTTAAATTATGTTAAATGATATTAGTTTTTATGAGATTAGTCCGTAGCCATACTAGTTTTGATTTTGTTTTAGTTAAACAATGAACACCGTTGAGGCTTACTAAATTAATTGAGCTTGACCTGGCATTAGACCCAAAAATAACAAATAAAATTTCAAGAACATGAATGAGCGTGCATAATACCATTTAAATTAATTTATATGAATTAAGATGAAAACTAAAGTGAACCATTGTTAGTTAGAGCGGTGTTATAAGTTGGAGGTCATGTGCGTCATTCTTATATATTTATGATGTTTAATGTGTATGGATGTGATAGGCCAATGTTGAGTGTTTTAGTTTTAAGTGGTTTGGAGCATGAAGTCAGAACAATTAATAGGCCGATTAATGTGAAAAAAATGGCCGAATTCAGATTTTTATTTTATGTTATTCTTATTTTGTTTTAATTGATTTGATGGATACATATTTTAGATTTTTTATTATCAAAATCTAAAAAAATATCCAATATATATCTAATCTATATCCAATTAAATGGATTGAACCTAAGATCAAAAATATAGAGTTAAATTTGAGTCAATCAATTTAAATGAACGTAAAATAATATAAATTTAGATAATTAAGAATTAAATTTGACAATTTGTATTTTTATTTACCCCTATTCAAAACCATTAATTCATTGTAGAAAAATTAGACTTTACAAATTCTTTAGCAAAAGGTAGTAATTCTGAAATACCTTTTTACGTTACAGTGATATATTAGAAATTCATTTCACGACAAGAATAAAAAGGCCTGGTTTTTTGAAAGTATTGTATAAACTAATTTGGCTTATCCAGTAGGAACATGGCATACCGACCTTTCTTGTCTTACTAACAACTAACCGTGGTAGATATTGTTCAAAAGTTTTGCTAGGACAAAAATAATATAATTATTTAATTATTTGATAAGATTATTAGTCTACTATTTTAAAAAATGACTCTTCTATCAAATAATTGGATTGTTAGATTTGATCATTAATATAATATTTTAAAAGATGTGAAGGTGAAGAAGTATAATTGGTGTTGTTTTCATCTTCATGTTTAGCTTTCCTTTTATCACTTTTACAAAATGAATTTATTATTTTATTCTTCGTCGATATACTTTTTTTTAATATATTAAAAAATAATTTATCATAATTTAATAAAATATTAAGAGACATAATTATTAGAAAGAAAAAAATATTATAATTAAGTCACAATTAAAAATTAGTTATAAAAAAACATATAATACATCATTTTTTTCTATAATCATAGAAAATGAGTATACAAAAGGCTGATGAGATAAAAAATAATTTTAAAAACTATTAAACTAATATTTTATCATCAAATGAGACGAGAGAGAATTATATATTTTTTTTTCCGAGAAATAAAGTAAACAAATGAGAAATGAGAGCAAAAATAATGAATATGTGTCTAATTTCAATCTTTTCTTCAAAAACAAAAAATAAATAAACATGAAAGCGAGAGATGAATACAATTTTGTGAAAAAAATTAAAAAGACAATGTGAGAAGAAAATAAAAATATCTTAATAAATGTTTAGTTTAATTATTTTTTTGTTTGTTGTTACTATTTTTAAAAAATGTCAAGTTGGTCATTCAATTTTTTTAGTCTCGATTTAGTTCCAATGTTTGAATCACAATTTGATATTTTTAGACAAGAATAAAGACTAAAAGAATAATTATACCTAACTATTTTATTTTTTATTATATTTAATTTTATGTTTTATTATTTATTAACATGTTGTATTTTATAAAAATAAATAAATAACAAAATTTAATTTGGATCAATTTTCAAATTATACTATTTATAATTTTAAAAATTTCAAATATATATAATTTTAAAAAAATCAAAAAATTGGGGCGGCCATGACCCCTCCCTACTCCTGCTATGCTCCGCCGCTGCCTACTAATATAATTTGGCTATAAATGTTAGTTATTGGTAAATATTGAGTGCTAAAAAAATGTAGATTTTTGTTGCTGGATTAATTTACATCAATTTCCTTATCATTTTGAAAAATAATAGTTATCATATTTCTTTTCTTTTTTTTTTTTTGGCAAAC
>Ga0209589_1012488_pt1 | contig 11507 bp, 10 predicted proteins | sample CowpeawhiteBW_FD_187525 | JGI IMG/M metagenome (GOLD analysis project Ga0209589, IMG submission 187525) | Root nodule microbial communities of legume samples collected from California USA - Cow pea white BW (SPAdes) (version 2) | ecosystem: Host-associated > Plants > Roots > Nodule | place: USA...
ATGAGCGGGATAGGCTCATAGGGTTGGACCACGAATGAGTTAGTTTCGTGGGAGCACAGGGAAGTCCCAAGACCTAGTTCATGCATATGACTCATGAAGGACTATGAGGTCATGGTTGGGTGATTTGGAAATTATGAACTTAATTATGTTATTTTGGGTTGGGAAGCATGTTTATTTCACATACATCTGTTGATATTTTATTGTGCATAGCTCACCCTATCTGTATGTGTGTGGCGATGATCGGATATCTTGTTATCCGGGAGCAGATGATGTGACAGGTGGGCCAGGAGATGCATAGACTCGGAGCGAGGGCTAGCAGGGGATATTTTGTATATACATATAGTATATGTTGATGATTTTGTTTTGAGATCCTCATGTAAACTTGGCGGGAGCCATTGCTTTTAATTCAGTTTCATAAAATTTTGGACTCTTGGTTTTTGACTTTATATCTATTAAAGTTTTAAATTTCCCGTGTTTTGGGAAATGGTTTATATTAAATGCAGACTTTATTGTAATTTCGTTTTTATTTATTTATTATCAGTAATATTCCTTAGGGATGTTACACAATTGTATGTAAGGCAGCAGGTATGCTTATAGAAGCAGAATTTCCTTCAATCTACCGGACTCCTTGTGTAGTGCATACATTGAATCTTGCATTGAAAAATATTTGTGCATCAAAAAATTGTGAAAGAAATAGTGATACTTATAAAGAATGTTTTTGGATCACACAAATTGCTGATGATGCTACATTTGTCAATGTTCAATACCTTCAACTCATTCAAGTTGCTTCCTGTTGCTTCTACAAGATTTGCTTCAACCATTATCATGTTTAAAAGGTTTCAACGTTTGAAGAAAGGACTCCAAGAGATGGTTATTAGTGATGATTGTTCTTATAAAGAGGACAATGTTGACAGTGCACAATTTGTGAAAGAAACTTTATTGAATGATAATTGGTGGATGAAGGTTGACTACATACTTGCTTTTACTGCTCCTATATATGATGTTCTCAGAAAAACAGATACAGATATGGCTACTCTTCACTTAGTATATGAAATATGGGATTCAATGATTGAAAATGTTAGAAAGATGATATACCAACATGAAAAGAAGACAGAAGTTTAACATTCATCCTTTTTTGAGGTGGTAAATTCAATATTGATTTATCGTTGGACTAAAAGTAGCACATCTCTTCATTGCCTTGCTCATTCTTTAAATCCAAGGTAATTATGTAGTTTAATTACTTTATGACTATATTTTATTAAAATTTATAATATTATCTTAATATATCTTTATGTATTTTTTAAAATTGTAGATATTACAGTCCTGAATGGTTAAGTGAAGACCCACAAAGATGTGCCCCACTCAAGAAAGGAAAAAATGTTTTAAGAGATACTTTGATGACGCTGATGTGAGGAGAGAAGTGAATATAGAGTTCGCAAACTTTTTAGGTAAATTGGGAGATTTTGCAAATGAGGACTCTTTAAGGGATAGAGGCAAAATGGATGCAAAGTCATGGTGGATTATTCATGGATCTCATGCACCAATACTTCAAAATATAGCTCTTAAGCTACTTGGACAACCATGTTCTTCTTCTTGCTGTGAAAGAATTTGGAGCACCTACTCTTTTATACATTCTTTAAAAAGAAATAAGATGACACCTAAAATGGCGGAAGATTTAGTATTTGTCCACAGTAATCTTCGTCTTCTTTCAAGAAACTCCTCAAAATACAAGGAAAAGAAAACTAGCCTATGGGATATTGCTGGAGATGATTTTTCAATGGATGATAATGGAATTCTTGATATTGCTAGCCTATCTCTCGATGAACCAGAATTAGAAGTTGTATTTTTTGATGAAGATTAACATATATAAGACTCAAACATTATGATATTTTAAAAGTTTTTTTTATTATGAAATAAAATTATTAGATTTTAATATGTGTATTGCCATGTTCGTGTCTTATACTTTTTCAATTTTGCCGTATCTCCGTATCCGTGTCCGTGTCGTGTCCATATTCGTATCCGTATCCGGGCATCATAGCTCTCAAGTCATTCTCCTCATATACGTAACTCACCAACACGTAACCTCACACCATGTAAACATTCCCCAAGCAACCCCATGCATAAACAAAAACGAAAACGAAATCGACACCAAGAAAAATAACCTACAGAACATATGCTTTCTAAAAACATCACACGACTATGAATAAAAGAAGATTGATGGCATAGACATGTATTTACGTGAAGGCTCACCTATGCTTAGAGTGGAAAATCAAAGAGAAAAGAAAAGAAAGCAATGACAGTAACAACATTCATCACCATTCAATGTATCCATGCACACTCCTCAAATTTTCATACATCAATCAAACAAGAAACAAAAGAAGAAAACAAGGTTGACTTCAAACAAAACAGAAAACAAAGTTAACTTCCCCTACCTGGTGTAGCAATCCTTCTAAGACTTACACTTCCTGCAGTCTTTTCCTTTCCTCTCCACACTTTCTCCAGTTTCTCTAACTCTCTAAAGAACCCTAGCATTTAACCTAAAACCCTTATTTTATTCTCAAACGATTGGTTAAGATTTTATAAACTAAAAGCCCCTCTCTTTTATTATCTTCATGTAGCATCAACAAATTTTTGAAAATAAAAACAGAATGCTGCAAGGAGTTTTATTTTTATTTGTGGAAGCAAAGAAATAGAAAGAAGAAAGGAAAAAAAAACTTATATTGTAGCATTCGAACTCGTGCACAACGCCGCACCATAAATACACATCAACCACTATACCAGACGCATTCTCAATATATATTGTGCAAGAATAGACAAATAAACTTATATTGTCCATCCACCATAATAAATTAAAATAACAAAACATAAGCCCTTTTCCTCTCAGACTAGAATTGAACCAATGCACCCAGAGAGGTTATACAAAGGCATAACCACTAAACCACATATTTTTGCATATCATATTTCACACCACTTTGTTTTATACACATATCTGGAACATTAAATATAATATTAAAATTTAAAATAAATACAACAATAACTTACATCACTCAAATAATAATTATTTAATATTTCATAATTAGATAACCTAATTAAATTAAATAAATTAATAATATTAATCAAGCCATTAATTTTTCTCATGTGTTTCCCTTTAGTCTAATTTTTCCTGGATCTTACAATTGACACTTAGCATTGTGCTTTCTCTCTCCAAAATTAGAGTTTCTGCTGGTTAGGGGTGTAGTTGGCAATGACGGCTGTGAGTTTCCAACGGCTGATGGACTCTGGCTTGACGGTGCTGCTACAACTGCATGAATGAAGCTTTGCGTGGAGGTTTGAAGTGTGCTGCACTATGGTGGTCGAACGTTGTTGCTCCGTTTCCATCTTCGTGGTTGTGGTGGCAACATTTGTTGTGCTATTCTTTTCACGTTATAGTGATGAAGGATGTAGATGCAGTGGCTGCAATGGTTCGGTGGTGTGACAATGCAAGTTTCCAACGAGTAGATGCGTGGAGATCTTGCAGGCGCTGTTGTAGATTTGCATGGCTTCCATGGATTGCAGTTTACGGCAAGGTGTTGACTCGAAGGTGCAACTCTAATTCGTGGTGAACGTGGATGCACTATAGTGTGGATTCAGGTGCACGAACGATGGTCTGTTGCCATAGGTTCGACCTGGTGCACTTTCCGCAAAGGAAGAGGTGCATATGCGCGTTGTAGTGATAAACTGCGTTGCTGGTGCAAATCTAGTTGCTGTAATGGCTATTGTTTCACTGACAATGGTGGCGCGGTTTGGCTGGCGGCATGCTCATGGTTGTCAGAGGTTGATGGGGTGATGGTGGTGGGAGAGGAGAAACATTAGGGTTTCCGTTTGGGAAGGAGATGATGACGTGGCAAGCTCTAATTGGTCAGTTCAATGGGTGGAGGATCATGACACGTGTCATCATGTGGTTGGATAGATTTAGAAGGTGAGGATTGCCACATGGCATGATCTGGTTGAGTGGAGTTTAAGTGGTAGGAGGGATGCAACTTAGTAGAAACTAGGGGTGCATAATAGGTTTTTAGGTGGTCCACTTGAGGGAGGAATGTGTAAAATAAAAATTGGGGGTGCATTTACCTGACTATTTCTTTCTAGAATTTACTGATTTTTGACTTATTTTGTAACTTTGAATATTTCAAATCCACACATTCAATGACCCAGATTAAACTTCAGCTGCATCAACAAACGTTAGAATATCCAATAATATTTTATGCAACTAAAATAACTTTTTACGCCATTTTTATCTTATGAACTCAATAAATCCAATAATCACAAATCCTGATTAAATTAATCCTTAAGCACAAAAATTCTATTAAATCCCCAAATTTAAACATTAAATGAGAGTAAAAATTTGAACTCATCAAAGCCCAAGACACCCATTCCAACCACTTGCTTTTTTCATTCTACTTACTTTCGTAAGACAGTTCTCCTCCCCCACTCTCTCTTTTCTGTAATAGAGATTTGGTAGGGTTTGAGCAAGCTTTCCCTACGGACTAGTCATAAGTTTTCTCCAAGTAAGTTGAGCCCTAAACTTTCGTGCTTTTCTCCCCCTTCTCAGTTTGAGTGCGTTGGTTTTGTCTAGGGTTCATTCTCATACCCTTGTTTTATCCCAGTATTCATGTTTTCAGCTCACTGTTTGATTGCTGGAGCTGTGGTGCTCATCTGTTAAGTGCGTATTTGCGTTTGCTGACATTTGTTAAGGTAAGGAAAGCTAGAAATCTTAAATGTTTTTCGAACTGTATGACTATTTTGGGTTTTAAATCGCATTTTTATTTGTTGAATGGTGCTTGTGATTATTTGAAATTGTACTGGATGTGGTTTGGCTGTAGTTTTCTGGTTTGCATGCACGAACAATGGAGAAACCTGATATTCTCGCCCAAGCGAGGAAGTCTCGTCTAAGCGAGAGAATCAGAAACCCTTATAGGCTTTTGGTTGAGTTGTCGCTCAAGCGATGAGCTCTAGTTTTGAGCGAGTAGTCATCTCTCTCAGGCGAGGAGGTCTCGCCTAAACGAGAAAAAGCAAAAAACCTCATTGTTCCACTGCTTGAGCTCTCGCTTAGGCAAAAAGGGCTCGCTTGAGTAAGAGAATCTCTCTTGCCTGAGTGAGTACTTCCAGCCTGAGCAGGATTTGGTGTAGGGACGTGCTCGTACTATTTTCTTCTATGATTAATTGTTTACCTATATGATAGAGTGATTTACTATAAAAGCTTGAAGTATGATGTTGCATATGTTTAATGGGATAAAATGAGACTGTTATATGTTGTGTTTGGCATGAAAGGAAATATGGATTGGTTGGTTAGTTGGGGCATCAACATGAAATTATGATGCTTGAGATGAAATGTTGATCTAGTGTGATAAAACATGGATGTGGTGTGAGATAGACGTAATTCCATGTGTCTCATGGTGGTATTGTAGTGTATATAGTTAGATAAGGATTGAAGTAAGGATTGCATCCCGAAACTCTAAAAAATCAATTAGTCTCACATAGAGTAGACTGATTCAAGTGGTGAAAGTAGCAGGAGGCCCTATGATGAGGCTGCTCCGTCACGAGATTCGCTGGAAAACCTCTCCAATCGGTGTTCTACCGATTGAACCTCGCAGAATGCAAGAGAAATCTAGTGGAAGACTTGTAACTGGCAATTAACGCTCAAATCTGACTGGTGTCTCACTGGTTTGGTAACCTTAGGAGGAGAAATCCTCTACTAGGAAGGTGAGCTGACAAACAAAAGGGATTAAACCTCAATTCATTCATCTAAGCTATTCATACAAACAAGGAGCCTACCTTTTATAGAGAAGATGAAAGGTAGCTCAAGGAAAAGAAACTAATCGGTGAAAGGAAAATGTGAACCAATCACAAGCCCTAGTTAAACAAGAATTGGGTTTGGACAGAATTCTAAAGAAAGGGGTGCAACCCTCTCATGAACCCTAGCAAAGATACTGAAACAGGCCAAGGACGCGTGATCCAAGTTTGGCCTTTTGGTGCATGTTGTTTGGGCTGGCAGATTTGAAATGTGAAGTGAGGCCACACGTGTTTTGAACCCTAGTTGAGCTTGTGTGATGGAAGCGTGATAGGAAGGCAGAATGAACCCTAGCCGCACCTATCTTCAAACATAGACGCGCCGTTGAAGTATCATAAAAGTGAAGTTGGGCTGCTGGTTGCAGGTCCAAGCTGTTGAAGCGTTCCTGCACCTCCAAAGATATTGAAATAAGCTATGAGGCGCCACTTATAAAGCTGCAGCCCAAAAAAATGTTGTCAATTTGAATGAAGATCGGGCTGATATACTTCAGGCCCAACATGGCACACTGATGTTGTATTTCACGTGCTGGTGGACCAGACCCATAGTGCCAAAACAAATACAAGAAAATTAATCAAACAACAATTTTAAAGATTGGGCATAAAATACAAAGCCATGAAAATTACTAACTACGCCACAAAAATACTAATCCTATACATTTATTAATCTATTTAAAAACAAACAAATAAAAGAAATGGGCCTAGACAATGGCCCAAACCATGAGCCCCAATGAGGTCACATCACCCTAGTCTTTGGCAGGATAATGGCCTTAGATGACTGAAGGCTAACCTTGTGCATGGTAAGGTGAAACCCATTGGCAATTGCTCTGTAGAGTAGTAGAGGCCACCACAAGTATAGAAATCCAGTGAATCCGATCTTCTTATATGTATCCAGATAAATTGAGTCTTAGAGTCATCTTGCATTCTTTGCTATCACATGTTTGAGTGCATACTATTTTGTCTAGTTATAATTTATCCCAATTATCTGCTTACTCTAACATGTTCAAAATTTCTTTTACCTCTAGCTTACCCTTTATGTTTGCTTGTCTTTGTTTGCTTGTTTGGTTTTTCCTATTTGCAATGATCACCAATTATTTGGTGTAAGCAAATGAGGAGACCCCTTATGGTCGCTCAGATGGTGGAGATGTAGTTGTTTAGGCTAGGCCTTGTTCCTACGTCCCTATGGGAGTACTTTTATGGGTGGTTATTTTGTAATTGATTACCTTGTGAGCAATCTAAGCGAGACTATAGCTCTTTTTATGTCTTGTTCATGGCACCTTGGTCTGCCTTATTTTGTCTTTCTAAGTATATTTGTGGATGACTATAAACGACGAATCCTTATATACTGTTCATCTCGTATGCCCTTTAAATATTATAAATTATGTGATGTTTTATTTAATCAAAATTTATCTATTAAATGGGATGTCACATTTTTATGGTATCAGAGCCTTTGTTCCTTAGAGTCTATGGGCTTGTGTGCTTGCTTAGATTTCGTTGTGTCTTCCTAGTGTTTTGTTAGCTAAGTTTCTAGTTTAATTAAGTTGACTGATGGTTTCTCCTGTGTGTCCAGTGATATGGCACCTTCGCGTATAACTTCTCCACCCCTTCAACGTGATGCGTCCGATCTGGGTAGGGCGATCGAGGCTATGGTTGCAGCCTTCACCCAACAAAGTAATGCTATGATGTAGCAGCATGAGGCATCGATGCAACGCCAAGAGGTGTCCCTTGAGGAGCAACAAATGGTGATGCAACAGATGGAGGCTGCAAGGTTGGCTTATGAGGCTACTAAGAGGCAACACATGGAGGCCCTCCAGCAGTTGGAGAACATGGCTGGTGGTCTGGTCTACGGTCCTCACCCCCAACCTCCACCCCCTGAATTGAGTTTAGAGGATTTTCTGAAGCATCAACCTGCCAAGTTCAACGACAAGACCAGTCCTGCCCTTGTTGATTAGTGGATGAAGGAGATGAAGAGAATCTTTGATGCCAAGAGGTGTCCAGATGAGAGCAAGCTTGCTTTCACTGTCTACATGCTTACAGGAAAGGCTGAGCATTTATGGGCTATCATGAAGCTAGTCATGGAGAAGAAGAGGAAGCATATCACCTTGGAGGCATTCAAGAGAAAGTTTCTGTCTGAATACTTCCCAGATAGCGTGAGGTACGCCAAGGAGGTGGAGTTCCTCCAATTGACCCAAAGGAACAAGTTTATGGCAGAATATGCTGAGAGATTCAAACACCTCAGACGCTTCTACACCATGCACTTGATGAGGAGTGGCGATGCAGGAAGTTTGAAAACGGTCTCAAAGGAGACATTCATCTGATGTTGTCCCACTCTCCATCAAGGACTTTGCGACCTTAGTGGAGAAGGCTAGGGTCATGAATAAGATGAAGGTCGAGGTGGAAGCTCAGCACCAATAACAATAGAGAGTCAGTGGACCATCGAGGTCCAAGCCTAGATTTGAAGAGAAGAAGAAACCATATGCTATGCCCACCCCCAATCTCAAGGGTCTAGAGGGTTTTCTTCCCCACCCAGCAGTATTCAGTGCCATCAGTGTGGAGGACCAAACATGAGGAGTATTTGTCCTCAACTAGCCGGCTTTAGGAGATGCAACAACTGTGGGAAGGATGGCCACTTTGGTAGAGATTGTCCCACTCTTGGGAAGGTAGTGGCACGACCCTAGTTCAGACTCAGCAGAGGAGAATAGACAACAACCCTCAAGCAGTTGACAAGGTGTATGTGATGATTGGAGCAAAGGCAGTAGGTTTAGGTAACCTTGTTATGGGTTGTTGTGTGATTGCTGCTGAAAGACTTTGTGTGTTGTTTGTGTCACAACCCAAATCATGACGGAACGACGAACCAAAAAAGAAAACGAGTTTGAAAAGAGATTTGGAGTCACTACCATAGTTATTTCTGGAAAACTATGGAAAACCATAAAAATAAAAGTTTGTGAAAAACCAAATTTTTGGGTTGGGAGTCGATTATGCGTAGCAAAAGGTGTTAGCACCCTACAACACTCGTCCAAGGGCAGTACCTTTAATTAAATATGAAAAGTTGATGTGATTTTCAAAATTTTAATTTTCTCCAAAAATTATGAAACAATAATACTAAAAAGAAACGAAAATATTTTTTAATTTTTTAGGCTTGATAAGGATTAACCTTGGTTTTACGTAGTTCTTTAAAGAAATGATTTGGAAAGACTATTTGGAAAATGATTTAATTTTTAGGAAGTGAACTTGACAATGACTGGCCTTGCTCCTACGTATCTCGCAATGGAGAATCAAAGATCACATAGTTGTTAAAAAAGACCCTTTGTTTGAAAATGTTGATGTTTTTATATTTTGAAAATTTTAATTTTTTTTGGGTATTTTAAATTATTTGAAAATCAATGTCACATAATGTGAATGGCCGAACAAACACTAGAATAGAGATAAAATTATTTTTGGTATTTTTTGAATTTCCCATTTTTGTGAATTTTTATGATTTTCAACCTTTTTGGTTTTTTGGAAAATATTAAAAAGGTGGAAAAGAAGGATAAAAGTGGAAAACATAAATATGAGGGTGCATAAGTAATGTTTGAGGCGCATGAAGTAAATGAGGTGTGTTTATTAAAAGGTGGGGTGTAGCGAGTAAAATATAAAACAAGCCTAAAATAGGAGTAAAAGTTGTGTGTTGGGGTGGGAGATTAGTAAACATCAGGGGTACTCGCAACAAAAAAATAAAACAGGCCTAAAGTTAAGAAGACACATAGGGGTGTGCATATATTAAAAAAAAGGGTGCACAAAGATTAAAGAAAAGGTGTATGCAGAGATTGAAGATGGGGCGCGCGGAGTAAAGATGGATCTGGCTGCTAGCCCAAACCCAACCTCTTCCTTTTTTCAAATCAGAAACCCTAAAGGGTTTATTTCTCTTCCTCTCACGCAATTAAGACTAAGAGCTTGCCGCCCCGTCGTAACTAGTCGAATACACTTCCGGCGACACCAGCTTCCACTAGGGATGTCGACGTCGAGAACCCAGGATGCTCGACCTTTGCTCTCTCTCTTCTCAAGTGTGACTCCAACGACCTCCGCTTCAACGCTCAGAGCCACCATCGACAACGTTGATCATCTCTCTAGTTTTCTCTCTGACCATCGTGACCAAGACCACCATCGTAGCGTCGTCACCGTGAATTGGGGACACCTCTAAAGATACTATTTCAGTTCTCTCTTTCCTCACATCAACATGGCTGAACCCTAGCACTAGTTTGCACACGACTCACAACAACGCGGTGAAGCTCTGACTCGTTGGCGACATATGTTTAATGGGATGAAATGAGACTGTTATATGTTGTGTTTGGCATGAAAGGAAATATAGATTGGTTGGTTGGTTGGGGCATCGACATGAAATTATGACTTGAGATGAAATGTGGATTTGGTGTGATAAAACTTAGATGTGGTGTGAGATAGACTTAATTCCATAAGTCTCATAGGGAGATCTCATGAGGTGTTGTAGTGTATATAATTAGATAAGGATTTAAGGATTGCATCTCAAAACTCTAAAGAATCAGTTAGTCTCACGTAGAGCAAACTGATTCAAGTGGTGAGAGCAGCGAGAGACCATAATCTTTGGCAGGATAATGATCTTAGATGATTGAAGGCTAATCTTGTGTGTGGTAGGGTGAAACCCATTGACAATGGCTCTGCAGAGCAATACAAGCATCTAGTGAATCTGATCTTCTTATATGTATCCAGATAAATTGAGTCTTAGAGTCATCTTTCATTGTTTGCTATCACATGTTTGAGTGCATACTGTTTTGTCTGGTTATAATCTATCCCAATTATCTGCTTGCTATAACATGTTCAAAATTTCTTTTACCTCTAGTTTACCCTTTTTGTTTGCTTGTTTGGTTTTTTCTATTTGCAATGATCACCAATTATTTGGCGTGAGCAGATGAGGAGACCCTTGGTGGTCGTTCAGATCATGGAGATCCAACTGTTTAGGATAGGCCCTGTTCCTACGTCCCTATGGGAGTACTTTTATGGGTGATTATTTTGTAATTGGTTGCCCATGTGAGCAATCTAAGCGAGACTGTGGCTCTTTTTATGTCTTGTTCATGACTTATTGGTGTGTCTTATTTTATCTTTCTAAATATATTTGTGGATGACCGTAAACCGTGAATCTTATATACTGTTCATCTCGTATCATCTCGTATGCCCTTTAAATATTATAAATTATATGATGTTTTATTTATTTGGATTTATATATTAAATAGATGATGTCACAAAAATGAGTTAAATTAAAAATATTCATATTAAACTCGTTTTCTGAAAGATCGAAAGAAATTCCTTTTTAATGAGTAAATTACATTTTTTTTATTGAATAAACTTTTAGATTATTTAACCGTACCTCTCAGTTGAGCTGATTATTACTTCACAAATTGAATTAATTTAATTGTCTGAACTGTATTCATATTACACAATAAAAAAGATAAATATAATTTATTATTGTGTTTCTTTCGACTCAAATTTATACATATGAATACGTCTATTTAACAAAGTATAGCCATCAACCCTATACAGACATATGTAATAAACTAATATCAATGTAAGTATTAGAACAAAAGAAAACATACAAGGTAGACTTTTAACTGCGGAGAAATGTAGTTACTTAATTTTGATGTTTTTTTTTTTTTTTAATTTTGAAAAAAATT
>Ga0209589_1012492_pt1 | contig 11505 bp, 7 predicted proteins | sample CowpeawhiteBW_FD_187525 | JGI IMG/M metagenome (GOLD analysis project Ga0209589, IMG submission 187525) | Root nodule microbial communities of legume samples collected from California USA - Cow pea white BW (SPAdes) (version 2) | ecosystem: Host-associated > Plants > Roots > Nodule | place: USA...
ATAAAATATATATATATATATATATATATATTTTAATTGAAAAATTATTATAACTATTTAACCATTTTTTTTTGCATACTGAAAATATTGTGGTATAAATTTTGAGATGTTACAAATAACATCTTCTACATATACAAGAAGAGCTATAAAAGTACCATATTTGTTTTGTGTAAAAAGAGAGTGGTCCGATTGAGATTGAGTGAAACCAATAGAAATTAGGAAGGATGAGAGTTTATCAAACCATTGTCTACTGGGCTGTTTTAGGCTATAGAGGGACTTTCTTAGTCTACACACACATCCTTGGATGTTAAGGCCTGGTGGAGGAGTCATGTATAGTTCTTCTTTCAAATCTCCATGGAGAAAGGCGTTGTCTACATCTAATTGATATAGATGCCAGTTTTTAGCGATAGCTAGAGCTAGGAGAAGCCTAACTGTGGTCAATTTCGCATTAGGGAAGAAGGTATCCAAGAAATCCATTCCTTCAAGTTGAGTGTATCCTTTTGCCACCAGCCTTGCTTTGTGTCTCTCAATGGTTCCATCTGCTTTGTGCTTAACTTTATATACCCATTTGCAGCCTATGGCAGTTTTTCCACTAGGCAACTAAGCTAACTCCCAAGTCTTATTGAGTTGTAAAGCTTGAATTTCAGTTTCCATTGCCTTGATCCATTCAGGTTGAGTGCAAGCTTCATCATAAGATTACGACTCATTAGTAGAAGAAATAACAAGAGTAAAGTTTAGTTGATTTTGAGATAGAGAATGATATGAAAGAACAGTGGATAAAGGATAAGGTGTTTTAAGGGTATTTTTGAAATGTGTAGGGCTGCGATCAGAGTTAGAATAATTGACCTGATGATGGTAGTCCTTAAGGTAATCTAGGATGCGTCTAGCTCTATCAGACCTCCTAATTTGAGCATGATCACCATCAACCTCTCTTGTGAACCCTACAGGATCTCTTTTCTCAGTAGTACAAGCAAGATTATTTTCAGAATGCGCATTAAAATCAGTTTGAGTAACAAAGGTAGTGTTATTTTCAATATTAATGTAGTCATAAAAGCTATTATAAGCAAACTTAGGATTATTGTCTATGACAGATTGAGTTTTAGTTTCATTGATTCTATAACGAAAGACATTTTCATAAAAAATAACATTTCTGTTTATGAAAATCTCCCTTGTTTCAATATCCAAGATTATGTAACCTTTTACACCAGCTTTATAACCAATGAAAACACCTTTTCTAGCCCTAGAATCAAATTTGGTTCTACTATTCTCCATAGTGGAGGCAAAATAAAGACAACAAAAAAACCTTTAAATCAGGTAATGTAGGGGGATCATTATGAATAATTTCATAAGGACACTTGTTCTTAAGAACAAGAGTAGGCAGCCTATTAATCAAGTGAATAGCATGTGAAATAGCATAAGTCCAGTAGGCTTTAGGCAAATTAGATTGAAACATCAAACCACGAGCCACATTCAAAATATGCTGATGTTTTCTCTCCACAACAGCATTTTGTTGTGGAGTTTCTACACAACTTCGTTGATGAGTAATACCATTTTCATTATAAAAATTAGTATAGTTGAATTCAGGCCCATTATTAGATCTAATGACTTTGATATTTTTCCCATATTGGTTTTTAACATAAGCAATAAAATTTTGTAATAAAGCCCTAGTTTCAGCTTTGGAATGCATCATAAAAGCCCATGTATGCCTACTTAGGTCATCAACAATGCTTAAGAAGTATTTGTGACCATGAACATATATGATAGACATAAGACCCCAAATATCTACATGTATAAGGTCAAAAACAGCAGTAGAAGTAGCAGAGCTGTGAGAAAAATGAAGTTTGTGGTGCTTAGCATAATGGCATATGAGGCAAACAATTTTATTTAAAGAATGTATGTAAGGAAATCTAATACAGATTTCTCCAATGGTTTTATTTCTAGGATGTCCTAGTCTAAAATGCCATAGATCAATATCAGTCTTGATACAATTCAAAGCTAGACTAGGAAAAACAAAATCTTTATGTGGAGTAGGAGGAGATTGTAGGTAATAAAGCCCATTGATGAACTTAACATGCCCAATCATCTTCAAGATAGAATTGCTTTGTATCTGACAAGTCTTGGCAGAAAAAAGTTAGAACACAGTCTAAATCTTTAATCAAGGTTTGTACAAATATCAAGTTGAATGTGAAATCAGGAATATAAAGAACGTTAAAGATAATAAAGTTTTCTGAAAATTGTATTGTTCTAGCAAAGTGTGTAGTGACAGTAGAGGAATTAGACAACTTTATGCATATAGGTTTAATTTTGTGGAAAGTAACAAAGTGTTCCTTGTAAAAGTGACATGGTTTGTAGCACCAGTGTCTAAAATCCAGGATTTCTTACCTTGCTGGATAGCATGGTTGCTAGTACTATGATCCTTTCTTTGTACTTGATTTATACTATGCCCTATTTTGTCCGTATGCTCAATGATCTGTAGGAGCTTTTGTATCTATGCAGGGGTGAATCCAGCAATTCATTCTTGACATTCTGATTCCCATTATGTGTAGAGTCCTCCTTGGTATTTCGATTGCACGTAGATTGGTTGCTGCTTTCTTTATCTTGATTGGCAAGATCTTGTCTCTACTTAAGCCAAGGTGGATACCCATGCTTGGAGTAACACTTATCAATGTGTGGTTCATCTTATGATAGTAGGAACATTGCTTTCCAGCATTGGGATTTTTTCCTCTCCCTCTGCTCTGTCCTCGCCAACCGTTACCACGACCTTGCGATTTCCAATTGTTCTGTTCAGACTGTCTCCAGCTACTCTAATCTTGCTTCTAATCCCGTTGTTTCCAAGTAGTTTGTCTATCAACAACATTAACAACATTCTCAATTTCACCGTTGTAGCCAACATTGCCACCAATATGTGTTTCTTGCTGAATTATGAGAGAAAAGGCACGATTAATGTTGGAAAAAGGTTCCATCAACAATATTTGAGTGCGCACATGGTTGTAGCTATCATTCAATCCCTTTAGAAAGCAAATCACGTATTCTATTTCCCTGTATTTCACAACTATAGTGTGGTATAGGTCTTAAAGATTCTAGTTCCTCCCATAAGATTTTTAAATTTGTGAAAAACTGAGTTATATTTCTCTCACCTTAACGAATGGAGTGGATTTCTTGCAGTAAGTCTGAGATTTTGAAGTAAACCCTTTGGAAAACCTTTCTTTTAATTCTTCCCAAAGATTCTTGGCATTTTCAACATAAATCAAACTTTTAGCTATGTGTGGAGATAAAGTCTTTGTGATCCAAGATAGGACCATCATTTTGCACCTTTCCCATGCATCGTACATAGGATCCTCTCTTTTAGGAACATTAATGCTACCATCCACGAATTTTATCTTGCTTTTAGAAACAAGACCACGTTTCAAATTTCTACTCCAAGAAGAGTAGTTCGTCTCACTGAGAGGCTGGTCGATAAGGACAAGCCCAGGATTTTCTCCTAGATACAGATAGTAAGGACTGCAGGGGTTGAGAACCTGGTCTATTATTTTCTTTTGTGTAGAATCTTGATCTTTATCACTGATGTTTGCCATTCTTCAAGATAGCAGCAAGATTGGGAAAAAGAGAGAAAATAGTTGAAGTAGGGCAAGTTATGAACCTGCTCTGATGCCATATTGGGTTTGCTGAAGGTATGAACGAAGCCCTAGAAGCTTGGGAGCTTCCATGGTTCTGGGCAGAGAGAAGAGAAAGGAAAAAAACCCTTTCCAATAGCGAGAAGCATAATGGAGTAGAGGTGAAGGAAAGCTAGAAGGAAAGGTAAGATCTGAAACTTTACTTCATAGATATGAAAAACTGTGTATGGAAAACGTGATTACAGAAGAAGGGAAACCTATGTTAAATAGGTTTCGAAAATAACTAAAGGTGACCTAAGATCACACTAAGTGAAATTTACACACTTTACCCACACTTGGTTTTTCCAATGCTTGTGACAAAGCTAATTTTCACAATCTAGCTTCTATAGTTGAAAACATAGAACTTTTCTTAATTTATAGTAGAAAACTTGCTTTGGAAAAAGCCTATTTCGAACTTAGGTTTAGAATGTGAAAAACCAAGTTACAACTACCATAAATAATTGATTATTGCAAGCAACAATTGATTACCACTGAGAGTATATTTTCAAAAATAATTTTACTCTGCAATAATCGATTATCACCTTGTAGTTTAGAAAAATATTTTTCTCTTAAGTGTTTCGGGGCTGCTACTTTGTGACCCTCTAGACTTAGCCTAAAATACTTTAACAACTATTACAAGAGTATTATAAAGGCATTACAAAGGAAAAATATTACAACAAACAAAATGCAAGCCTTCCAAATATTCCTTAGCTTCTATTTCAACTTGGACTTGGTATCATCATCAAAATAAACTTTTTGAAGAAGAATGTCCAACAACTTCTTCCTTTATCAACATATCAAACAAGCCTAATTTATTCTTATACTCGTGTTCTCATCTTTCTACTTCTTATTTTCTCACATATTTGCTCATTTGCCTCTTATTCCTTTAAGTTGTATATTACTTTTGTCGAAACTTATGGCTATAAGCTCTAGAAAGTCTTCTACCAACTACTCTAACTTCATCATCAATTGGTGATGCTTCTGATGTCAAAGAGGATATTGACGAATCGTCACATTCTTCAAATCACATTGACTTGGTATAAACAAGTCATCGAAACCTATGAAGAAAGAACTGAAGTTGTTAAAGAAAACTTATTGTTGAAGAAATTGCTCTTAAGGAACCTACTCCTAATGCATCAAAGGCTTGAGCCTCTCCCCACACTAACTTAGTGAGTGAGATTGAGAAGTATGATTTTTCCATCTAAAATGTTCTGGATAATGGATCAAGCTTTTTTCATGTTAACAACTCAATGTTAATGGCAAAATAACCATCAATTGACATCTCTCCACTAGTGAATTGTGAAAACATATTAAATACAAAAGAAAAGATGATTGAATTGTGTATTAAAAGTTTTTGCAATAATTCAAGAGCAACAATTTATTGAATGAAATAACCAAGTTTTTGTTTGATAGATTCATTGTCAAATGTTTTCATAAATCTCATTTTAAACAACTTGTTCTTTACTGTTATATGTTAGCTCAATAATATGCAATCAAAATAGAAAAGGATTTACACTTTATTTTTATACTAGTTCGTGTGTTAACTAAGACTTTGTTTAGTTCTTCACGAACATGATCAAGTTTCACTGTACAGACTATCACTGAAAGTTACACACTAAGTATTCTTTGTACTATAGTCACTCGTGACTAAATCAAGCAAGAATTGTTTTGAACAATAGTGATTCTTGACTAAGACATCAAGTATCCTTTAGAATAATAATAACTACAGGTTAAAACACTGAACATTCTTTGAAATGGTAACCACTCATAGCTAAAACACTTGTTTACAAGAAATGTAATCAAAAGATCACAAAGTTGCTAACTAAAAGAGATGTTGCATCATAAGATAGATGCAATAAGTTTCATACTTTTATGTTCCTAACAAACACTAAACTTTTCTAAAATTAAAGTTCTATCAATAGGCTAAATTTATAAGCATTTGTATGATTGCTTGTGAGCAAAAGGTCTTCATACTTCAAAGTATCTTCTTCTTATAAAGAGCTTAGAAGATAGACGTTACAAATTATATTTCTAACCATCTTGAGAATTTGTTAAATTCTTTGTTCTTCATCTACATTTATCCTTGTAAACTTTGAGGGTTAAATGTTATTTATGCAACATTTAATGCAGACCGTATGTGGTTGATAGATTATGTAGAGGTGACATTATCTTTTTGAACAAAGTTGTTGGTATAAAGAACCTTTAAGACACTCTTCAAGAGATCTTATGATGTTGATGTATCTCGTAAAATTTTCTTGATGGTTAGACGAAAATACATTCTATGCAAAACATAATATATGCATTTATAAGATTGTTTTATCGATTGTCTTAAGCGCGAACTTATCAGACAAAAATAAGATGATAATTAGATTCTATTACGAAATATTTGCATACGCGAAGATCTAATACTTTAAAGATGTTTTCATGTATTTAATACTTTGTTATAAAACACATAATTAAAATTATTTAGAAAAAATAAAGTTAAATTTATTAGTATTCTCTAATATAAATAAGTATTTTGAATTAACATATGGACCATCTTTGAAAGAAATCATTGAAGATTTGTAAGATAAATACGAGATGCAACAAATTTTTTAATAAAATAACTTTCCTCAAGTCTAACAATTACTAATTGGATTTTGTGAAGAGGTTAAGCAATTTTTTTTTATAACAAAGTTAAATCTTTAAAAAAGTCTCAAGTTGCGAATGAGTGAAAAACAACTCTATAGATAAGATTCAAAAGAAGCTACATATTTATTAGTTCAAATTAATCAACAAAACTAAGAAAAAACATCAATGTTATTTCTCGAGCTAATAGGACTAACTTACTATTTAGTACGTATGAAAACATTAGTCCTTCTAGGAACTTGTTCAAAGAGGATGAACAAAAACTGTTTACAGAATCAAAATTGGCCATAAATATTAATGGTTAAAATACCTTTTTGGTCCCATTTTTCGTCAAGTTTTTTCAAATAAGTCCTAATTTTGGTTTTGTGTTCAAATAGGTCTCAATTTTCGTCAATTTTGTTCAATTGGGTCCTTTTTTGCTAACACTGTTTAAATCATTAACGGCCATGAACAGTGACTGCCACGTGTCACTTCGTGGATTTTTTAAATTTTTTTTGAAAATTTTCTAAATTTTTTTAAGTGTACACGTGTCAACCCAGGAGTGTGCCACGTGTCACTTCGTAGTTTTTTTGAATTTTTTTTAAAAAAATTTATTTTTTTTTAATTTTTTTAAATGTCCATGTGTCAACCCAGTAGCATGTCACGTGTCAAATTTCAATGTTCTAAATTCAATTTGGTCCCTATATTTGTTATTTTTGTTCAATTAGATCCCAATTTTTGTTAACATTAACCAATTTGGTCCCTCTCCAAATTAAAACCAAATTTAATTTTTATATTAAAATTCACATTTTTTATTAAATATTTTTATATAATATATTAAAATTCACATCATTATAACTTTGATATAAAAATTAAATTTGGTCACATCTTCGACAAGGACCAAATTGGTTAATGTTAACAAAAATTAGGACCTAATTGAACAAAAATAACAAATATAGGGACCAAATTGAATATAGAATATTGACTATGACACATGGCACACTACTGGGTTGACATGTAGACATTTAAAAAAAAATAAAAAAATAAAATAAAAATTCATAAAAATTCAAAAAAACCACGAAGTGACACGTGACAGTCACTGTTCATGGCCGTTAATGATTTAAACGGTGTTAGCAAAAAAGGACCCAATTGAACAAAATTAACGAAAATTGGGACCTATTTGAACACAAAACCAAAATTAAGACTTATTTAAAAAAACTTGACGAAAATTGGGACCAAAAGGATATTTTAACCAATTAATTGAGGATCAACTTACCTCAATTAATATTCTATTCAAATTGACTTTGAAACAATTTTCATAAATAAAATCAAGATTTGGTGACACTTAATGCACCAAGACTTATGTATATTTTACTATATATTTTTTCTCTTTTCATCTTCTATAGTAAATATTGAACTCTTTTATTTTAATGTAACCTTGACTTTATGCATTTCAGTTTTTAAGTAGTTTCTATCTTTGACATTGATCGATGTGAATACACATCTTAAATTGAATACGTGTCGCGAGATAATACTTTTTTCTTTTTAATCTCAAAATGTCTTTTTCAACTAAGAGATCAATTTCTAAATTACTTCGACTTCTTATCTAATAACCTTCCAAAAATATATTTTTTAATTTAGTGACGTAAATATATAGTTTTTTTTTTTGTGATGTCTCTAAACTTTAATCTAATGATCTAAAAGGGAAACTTTGACAATGAAAATAATGATAAGCTATTAATTATATAATAAAACTATGATTAAATAACATTTTGTATTTTATACAAGTGTTACTTCTACAAACTACTACAAAAAGTTATGTATGTGTAGCTCTTTAAAAAGTTACTCACTGCATTAGTTACTATAACATAATAAGCATAGGTTGTTTAAGGGTCCACAATGAAGACCCAAATGCACCACATTTATGACTCTAAATGGTTTAAGAGTGAGACGAATCATTTTCACTATCGTTGAAAAACTTAGGCAAGAAAGGAAAACAGGACTTGCACCAAAGCGACTTCTATACATGTACTTTTTATTAGAAGAGTTTTAAAAAGATTGTTCAAAAAACTAAAATAAATAAGGAATTTGGTTTGCCATGCATTATTTTCCTTTATTAAACAGTTTTATAATAACTTTTGTGAACACTTTTTAAGGTATAAAATATTTACCACTTTAGTTCTTTAATTGATATGTTTTACGATATTGAAATGCTAAATTTAAAAGGTTTTGTAGCATAACTTTTACTACCTGATACTTTTTTTTTTTTTTGTTACTTTAAAAATATTCAATTAATACTATTTATTCAAAAACATTTGAAAAAGGAAAATAGAAAGGGCAACAAAGTTAGCTTCTCTTCTGCTGACTTATATTTTATGAATAAATTATTTGACTTTTCACTATTATTTAAAATAATTTTTAAATTAATTGGTGTAAAATTAGATAATTGATTATTTCGTTCTGAAACAACTTAAGAACAAATTAGTTTATTATAGATAAATCTAATCGGTTAAAAGTTTTTAGCATCACTACAAGAAGATCCTTCGTTAATAATAATTTTAATAATCAAAAATTGTTATAGTTACTATAATGACAAATTTAGTTACAAATTTGTAAAATAAAAAATTATTGGTTAATAAATAATTACTATTCTAAATAAAAAATTATAATTAGTCTTTAAATTGTTTTTTAATATTAGTTACCAAGATTTTTTCTACAAAAAAATTGGCTTATAAATTAATCCCTAATTAATTAGTGATCAACACATTTTCGCGTCAATCTTAGTTGAAATGCTATCATGAAACGTTCATGAGATGTGAAATAAAGTTAACAAAATTTGGTTAATACTAGATCCACATATTTTTAGGATTGAGAAACTAAATTGGACAAATTTTTTGAAAAGAAATTAATTCTAATTTTTAATCAAAGTAAGGACCAAAAACTTAATTAATCTTAAACTTTATACAAGATTTATGAGTTTAATAATAATCATCTTTGTTTAGTGTACTTTTATCTTTCTTTCATTCTCTATATTTGTCTTAATTTTCAGAATGCTATCCAGTTTCCAAATAAAGCTGGATGACTTTTTTTTTTCATTAATTAATCTCTAACTCATAATATCTTCGTTGTTAAGAAATTTTTAACAATGTTGAAATTGTTGAGCACATAATTAATATATACTTCTCTTTGAATATAATTCATTCTATATCTAAAATACGAATATTTTTTATACTCGCATATTAACAGGGCAGGTACAGGTATCAAAGTATTTGTACCTGTAGATACTCGTACTTACTATATTATAATTTAAATTAAAAAAATAAAAAAGCATGATTAAAACATTAGCACATCAATTTTGAATAGGTTATTTTTTATCAATTGGTTTTAAAAAATCTCTATTTCTTTGTAAACTGTCAATCAATATTGTTTAAATGGGTTATTTGCACTTTGTTTGAAATTTATGAATGTTATGCATTATATTTTTATTTGAATTTATGGTTAAAATATGTTGTTAAATATTAATTTTTTCCTTTATAAATACTTGCGGATACCCATGCATATTAAAAAAAAAATATGAGGGTAGCTATAACGGATACCTACACGGATATAGATATGGGTACGGAGTAGATATTTATCCAGCGGGTAGGGTACGTGAGAATTACTATCCGTACCCTACTTGCCTAATAACTCAATTTCTTTACCTTCATATTGAAGCTTATTGCACTCAGTTGGCATTTTTGTTTCTTTTATCTTTCAATCTTAGCTTAGATATGTGATTTTTTTAAGTAGTTTTCAGCAGCTGCAACATTGCCATTAGAACTGTCGCCAGGCGCCTATTCCCTATTTTGGTATCGCCCGACAGTATTTTCCACTGCCATGTTGTCGCTCGGCACTACCCCACTGCTGCCAAGCGCTAGTGGAAAGACGCCGATTTTTCAGCACTGATCTTTGCTGATTGTTTTGATCATAAATTTCTCTACAATTGTCTAAATGAGTTGGTTCTTGTTGCGTTTGATTCTACAGTCGAAGAGCTTTAATTCAAGTGGTAGAACACAATTTTTGGAGCTCCGTATGAGAAGTAGTGGAATCTGGAAGATGACAACAATTACAAAGGCAAAAACCACACCTCATGTTTTCATTGAAAATTTGGTGCATTTAGCAAAGTCTTGGAGCAGACCCTTTCTTCACCTAATGGGCTTCTTGTCTGCACGTGGAATGGACCAAAAAGGGAGCTGAGATAGGATTGGCCATCACTGCCACATTAGCAGACAAAACAGAAACACATTTTGTGAGGGCTGGCAACACACATACGGAGAAAAAAAAGAGAATCAACTTTTGCAGCTTTTGGAAGGATATTGTTGGGAATGTTTAGGGGCAGTGGGGCTACATTGTTGGAGAGGGGGAATGAAGAGAATAGGGGATGGATCGTGTAATGGGGGAGAAGTTTAGTTTTTTTCTGAACTTTGTGAGGAGAAAAGGGAATGTCTCGAGCTTTTCTTTGGGTTCTATGGGATTCAATACAATGCTAATTTTTGCACAATGCTATATTAGTGATATTTTGGGGTTAGTTTTATGAGACTGAAATTTGAAGATCATGGCACTGTTTTATTACTTTGAGGATATCATACATTAGGAATATTTCTTCGTTAGTGGCTTGTGTTTCATCATTCAATAATGCTTAACCTATTCAACTTGTTCAAACTAATATGTTTCTGCTGTCCTAACTCTACTATCATTTACCACTTTCAGTGATTAGTTTGCACTTGTAACAGCCTAGGATCCACTCATCATGCATATCAATTTGTACTTGTGTGAAACTTATCTTGCATTCATTTTTAGCATCATTTACAGTCCATAATCATTCCTCATTGGTGCATTTCATTTGATTTAATTCTGATTTGGGTGTGCTACTGTTAAGTGTTGTTGTTTTGGTTTAGTGCATTGTAACAAGTGTGCCTATATCTGATTCTGTATACATATATGATTTTGGATTCAAGTGGCATGTTTTATACAATTTGCAGGTCTGATTTCTCTGCTGCCAATTGGGTTCATGAACACTTTCAATTAGCATTGCACTCATTACATTAGGAATTAGCTACATTTGTTATTGCTCAATTTTGATTCTGCATTCATACATTTTTGTTGTTGCAAGCTCTAATTTCTTTGCTGCCATATTCCTCCATTTTTATTTTTTTCCAAATAGCAGCTGTTAGTTTTGAAATGGTTGAAAAGCCAAGAAGGGGGG